>Ga0307992_1001668_pt1 | contig 13051 bp, 10 predicted proteins | sample EllFjometagen133_FD_203162 | JGI IMG/M metagenome (GOLD analysis project Ga0307992, IMG submission 203162) | Marine microbial communities from Ellis Fjord, Antarctic Ocean - #133 | ecosystem: Environmental > Aquatic > Marine > Unclassified | place: Southern Ocean | collected 2014-10-08
AAGATAGTTCCTATTGTCATAAAGAAAAACCTCCCAAAAGACAATTTCATTCCGCGAGCATTGTTTCTCTGTTGAGACCCCTAATACCGCGTTTTCTTTCAGGAAATGGTTGAGATTGTGTGTGGCGAGAAGAAGTAGAAAAACAATTCCAACAGAAATAAAAAGATAGCTAGTTTCCTTTTGAAAGTTGACCTTGCTCTTCTTTGTTTTGGCAGCTTGTTTGGGCATTGCTTTATGTTATATAGTTACCTTAGTATGGATGATAATAATTCAGTTAATCAAGAGTCTTTTGAAAAGCAGAAAATAGAGCAGCTTGAAAAGGAAATTGGGAACATAGGAAATAATCCAGCGGATGTAGCACCCACACCACAAACCCCAACTGTTCAAGCTTCACCACCAGTTCAAGCAAATCAAACTAATATTCCTACAGAGGTAAATCCACAAGGATTGAAAAAATCAAAAGGGCTTTTGTGGACAGGAGTAGTCTTATTGTTATTGTCACTTGTGGGTATAGGTGGCTACTATCTTGGCTCTAATAAATCAGTAGTTGTACCAGTTCCTTCGGCTAGTCCAACCCAACTACCAACTCCATTTCCTAATCCTACAGACGATTGGAGTATATATACGGACCCATCGCGGTTATTTACTTTAAAATACCCAGAAGAGGCAATAATTTTAAATCAATCCGATAATCAACAAAGTAAAGATTACACATTGTTTGTTAGTGTGGTTCCTATTGATGAAATTGAAGATAGTCCGCTTAATTTTACTAAAGCAAACGCCCTAGAGGATGTCGAAAGCCTAAAAAATGGTGAATATGGAGCAAAAGTAGGAGCTTCCATGCCAGAATCCGAAAAAGTAATTTCAATAAAGGATATAAATGCAAAGATGTATGTAAGTACCTGGAGCGCAGGAGCCTGCAGTGTTCAAATGAGGAGAACTATGTTTCTCTATTACAACAACCAAAGAATAATGCTGAGTTTGGATGCAAACAGTGAGCTGATTAAAACGATTATAAAAGAGGCGCCCGAATATTTCCTTGCAGATAAAAGTAATTGCAATGGGTCCGACGATTGGGCTAGAGATACAGAGGGAGATATAAAGTTTATTCAAGACTTAATGGATAAAAGCAATTCTTCGGCAGCAGCCACCGCTTGGTATGAAACCTTTGATCAAATCCTCTCTACTTTCGAATTTGTTGAATAAATTATTACTTCAAGTAACTTTTTAACTGTTTGGCCAAGGGGCGTTAATTAAAAGAGGGGAGTCAAATCGGTCTTTTCCAGTTTGCCAAATAGCTTCTGTAACAAAAGGCATAAATGGATGAATTAGTTTCAAAGATTCTTGCAAGACAAACTCAAGTGTCTTTTGAGCATTTTCTTGTCTATTCTTGGTCTTTTCTAGGTAATCATTCGCAAATCTTTTCCAGATAAAGTCATATATTTCTTCTGCGGCCTCACTTAATCTGTATTTGTCCATTAGGCGGGTAACAACTTTTGAGGTTCTCCTCAAGTCTTTGATAATTTCGTTGTCATCATCATTTCTTTTGGTTCTTTTACCAGAAGGGTTTGCCAATATGTATCTAGCAACGTTCCATATTTTATTGCCAAAATTTCTTTGACCTCTTACATTGTCTTCAGATAGAACCATGTCATTTTCAACTAATGCACCCCAGACAACAGCCATTCGCAAAGCGTCTGCGCCATATTTTTTGGTCATCTCAATAGGATCAATAACATTACCTTTTGATTTACTGATCTTTTGTCCATTTTTATCCCTAACGAGTCCGTGGATAAGAACGTCTTTGAACGGAACTTCTCCTGTGACATATATTCCCAACATAATCATTCGAATAACCCAGAAGGGGAGTATGTCGTAAGCTGTTTCCATTACACTAGTTGGATAAAAATTATTAAAATCATCGGGTTGTCCTGTTTGCAGTGTGGCAAAAGGCCATTGCCCAGAAGAAAACCAGGTGTCGAAGGTATCCGTGTCCTGTGTTAGTTTGTCATGGGAACAAAAAGCACACTTTTTTGGTGCTTCACCATCAGTTATTGTCCATTCAAGACATTTTCCGCACCTATATGCAGGTATCCTGATTCCCCAAGTAATTTGTCGACTAATGTTCCAATCTCTTAAGTTTTTTAGCCAGTGTTTAGCTATTTTTTCATATCTTTTTGCAGGGAACTTAACTTCTCCTTCTTTTATGGCTGTAAAAGCCTTTTTTGATAATGATTCTACTTTTACGAACCACTGCTTGGAAAGCATCGGTTCAATTAGCCCTTTGTCTCGATAACAAACGCTGACCGTATGGTGTATTTTTTCTATTTTTTTAATTTTGCCGGCTTCCTTCAGATCCTCAACAACGATCTTTCTAGCCTTTTTTGAATAAAGGCCAATGTATTTTTCTGGAGTGTTAATCATATGACCGTGTTCATCAATAACGGCGATTCTGGGAAGATTGTGTTTCTGGCCTATTTCAAAATCAGTAGCATCATGTCCTGGAGTTACCTTTAAGGCGCCAGTACCAAACTCAGGATCAACCAGTGTATCAGCGATAATAGGGATCTCGCGATTTACGAGTGGTAGTTTGGCTGTTTTGCCAATCATCTTTTTATATCGACTGTCTTTAGGGTTAACGGCAATGGCCACATCTGCAAATATTGTTTCAGGTCTGGTTGTGGCAATTGTTATTGAGCCGTAGTTAATATAATAAAATTCGTCATCTCTTTCAACGTGATTTACTTCTAGTTGAGAGAAGGCCGTTCCACAGCGAGGGCAATAGTTAATAATTCTTTCCCCACGATATATTAATCCATCGTCATATAGTTTTTTAAATGTCTTGTAAACGATTTTTACAATTTTGGGATCAAGGGTGAACCTGCTTCGACTCCAATCACACGATGCTCCTAGGGCACGCAGTTGGTTCTCCATGTTGTCTCGATATTTCATTACATGGTCCCATATCATTTTGTATAAAGTTTCTTGATCGTAATCAAAGCGACTCTTACCTTCTTTGGCGAGCTTTTTTTCAAAAACGTACTGTGTTTCAATTCCGGCATGATCAGCTCCAGGGAGCCATAAGGTGGGCTCACCCTTCATTCTGTGATATCGCGTTAATATGTCTTCGATGGCAACAAAGCGAGCGTGACCAATATGGAGGTCGTCGTTTGCGTTTGGAGGAGGCATGATAATCGTAAAGGGTTTTTTGTTGTTTTTGCCCTTACTTACCTTGGGAGAAAAAGCTCCAGATTTTTCCCAGAGTTTATATGTCTGTTCTTCGTGTTGTTTATGATCGTAACTTTTATCCATTTGTGTGTTAAGGCTAGGTTGCTTTGAATTATACAACAAAGCTTACTCTGGAAAGAGACCTAAAATTCACTAGTAATTGTAAGTTGGGGATCAGCATTGATATCTTGCCATGGCACTGGGTTGTTGTGATAAAAAGAATGAGAGGCAATATAAGCGGCATTATCTGTACAAAGCTCGGGTGATGGTACGAAGAGTTCGATATTGGGAAAATTTTTATTAATTGCAGATTTAAATTTGTTTTTTAGGCGAGTATTAGCAGCCACTCCTCCAGCGAGAAGGACAGATTTAGGCTTATATTCTACTAGGGCACGTAGGGTTTTCTTTATTAGTACATCAACAATTGCTTCTTGAACTTCGGCGGCTATCTTTTGTTTTTCTTCTTTGTTTAGTTTTTTGTTTTTTACCTCATTTAGCACGGCTGTTTTTAATCCCGAAAAACTCCAATCATAATTTTTCTCATGAATAATTGGTCGAGGAAAGAAGGACATTTTAATATCAGGGTTTTCTGAAATATACTTTTCAGCTTGAGCTGATATTTCTGGTCCTCCAGGATAGGGGAGGCCCAATAACCTAGCTGTTTTATCGAAAGCTTCTCCTGCAGCATCGTCCTTTGTGCCCCCGATCCAATTTAACTGCTCGTGGCTTTTCATAATTACTAAGTCGGTATGTCCACCAGAGACAACAAGTGCGAGAGCGGGAAACCTGGGTGGCTTCTCTGTGTTTAGCCAGTTAGCATAAATATGAGCGGACAAATGATTAACAGGAATAATGGGTTTATGCCAAAGTATTGACAAAGTTTTTGCCGTTTCTATACCCACCAAAAGCGAGCCGATTAAACCCGGTCCGTAAGTAACGGCAATAGCGTCAATTTCTTCTTTTTTTATTTTTGCTTTTTCTAAGGTGGAGCTTATTACTGGAATAATGCTTTTAATTTGTTGTCGGGCTGCATTTTCAGGAATAATTCCTCCAGTGACCGCATGCATTTCGGCTGAAGAGGCCACAACGTTCGCAAGAATTTTTGTACCATCTTTAACTACGGCGGCCGCTGTTTCATCGCAACTGGTTTCGATTCCTAGTATATTCATAGTTCTTTTTGACGGAAACACGTGAGTAAAATAGCCTCCGAAGAAAATATGAAATGGGCGTTGTTAATATGCATGGTTTATTGAGTCGCTGGCCCCGTACCCCTTAAGAAAATAGCTTGCCAAGGTTTGTAGTTCGAATAGAAGGTTTTATTATAAATTGTTTCGCCCTCTCTCAGAACAGTGTATGTAAAACGACTTTTAGCTCCCCACGCTTTCCAGTCTATTTGCTTTATGGTTCCCTCAGGGAGAGATGGATCATCGGTATAAAGATCTTCAGGTGGTGGAACAACGTCTGTAACAATTGGCTTAGTTGTACTGGCTGTTCTCCCGTCAGAAGTTCCATATATTTCAAAGACGAGACTGGCAGCAGCGGTATTAGTTATCGTTTGAATAAGAAGATGTCCTGGTGTGTCATTTTTAAATTTAAGATCGGTAGTCGGACTATAAACGGTTGCGTCAAAACCAACAGAGGAGTCTTGTTCGTAATACCCAACCCTATATGCATGAGCGCGCCTTTCAATTACTGGAAGACCAGCATCGAGAATGGCTCTAAAAAGAGTCGTTGAAACCTGACAAACGCCACCACCATCACCAAGGACCGTTTTTCCGTCTTTAATGATATATGCTTGTTGATATCCGGTTAACTGCGAAACGTCTCCCAAGATATTGTTAAAAGAAACAGTTTCTCCTGGTGTAACAAGAACGCCATTAAACATAGTAGCGGCATGAGAAAGATTGTGAACCCTAGAAGAAATAGATCCTCGATAACGAGAAGACCCCCGACCAATAAGTTGGTTAATTCCTAAATTGTTAACGTCGCCGGTTTCTATGTCCGGAGCTTTTGTTTCGTAAGGTATTTCAATAGACACGCTTTTGTCTCCCGTTGATTCGAGTGTTCTCAAGTTCCCTTCAATCATGCTAGATAGAGAACTAATGGTTATTTCTACACCTTTCTTTGCGGGGGAGAATTCCTTAACCCTTCCTTCTTCAAAAATAAAAGTTGAATTATGGGGGGCGCGATTAGTATCGGAAGCAATATCAATCACAAGAGTATTGATTTGTTCATCATTATATTCCTCAGTTGGGTTTAGTAGTGCGAACAATTCATCGTTTCTATATGTATACGTCTGGTACTCAAATGTTAAATAAAGGCTCTTATTTATGAGGTTTTCTACTCTTGTTCTAAATACGTCAGCTTCGCTATCTGTTATAGAAGGGTCAATCTCTTTGAGTGGAATATTGATAGAATCAGTATCGAAATATGCGAGAGATTGGCCAATGTTGTTTCTTAGTTGTTCGACATCCAGGTCTTGCCCAGCCTGTCCTTTTTCAATAACAATCTGTCCGCTTATAAGTTTTGCTGAAGGTTGAATTGGTTCTGTGGAAGCTTGTTCTGAGATATCCAATATGGTTTCAAGCAGCAACTCTTCGTTTAGGGACAGCCTTAGTCCCTGATTTGTTTTTCTAAAAGGAATGTTTATTTTTTGCCAAATGTCGTAGAAGATATTGCCTGTTTTATCAAGAGAATATGCGGCCTGAGCAGACTTTTGAAAATCATATGAAAAAGCGACTTTTTCCAAGCCGATATCAAAAACCTGATCGTTTACTTCAAGGGTAATTTTTTGAGGGGGATTGATATTTGTTGAAAGAATTTTTATTGCCTCTTCAGGTGTCTTTCCTCCCAATGATATTCCGGCAACAAAAACCCCAGGTGAAATTCTCCCAAGGAAAAGAAGAAAGTACGCGACAATTAAAAAAAGGACAAACCCGAAAACTTTTAAGCAGGTATTAACAGTATTACCCTTTTTAAGTGTTTTTAGCTTTGTTTCCAGCTTTTTTTTGAATTTCTTGTTGAGTATCCTCACAAGTAGTATGATAACATTTAGGTTAGATTAAGAGTAATTTTTATTATGTCTGCTCAAGATAATTCTTCACCAATTCAGGCCAATCCGGTGCAACCGCAGACACAAGGTGCAAGTCCCGTGCCTCCTGTGTCAACGGGGTTTAAGCCTATTGTTGAAGCAAGGCCTGTTTTGAAACAAAATGAAAACACATCAGGAGTGAAACAACCAGTAAATGCACCTAGTCCGGAGGCGCCTCCGCCACCTAAAAAGGGCTTTCCCAAGATAGTGCCAATTTTGGGGGTAATCGTTTTGGTTTTAATATTGGCTTTTGTTGTCTGGAAACTGGTTTTACCCAAGATGAGTAAAAACAAAGAAATAACCCTAACATGGTGGGGTTTATGGGAGGATTCGGCAACAATTGCACCCCTTATATCTGAATACGAGCAACAGAATCCGAACGTTAAGATAAATTATGTAAAGCAATCGCATCAAGATTATAGAGAAAGATTAACAAACGCTTTGGCTAAGGGAACCGGGCCTGACATATTTAGATTTCACAACACATGGGTTCCTATGTTTAAAGGCGAGTTAGACAGTGTGCCGGCATCTGTGATGAGTGCGGCAGAATACGCAGAAGGATATTATTCAATTATTTCTTCCGACTTGGCCAATGAGACTGGTCTGGCTGGTATTCCTCTTGGCTATGACGCTTTAACACTATATATAAATGAAGACATATTTAAACAAGCTGATAAAAGTATTCCAACAACTTGGGATGACTTAAGGCAACTAGCAATTGAATTAACAACAAAAGACGAAAGAGGAACTATTACTCAAGCAGGAGTTGCTCTTGGAAGAACAGAGAACGTAGACCACTGGCCGGAAATACTAGGATTGATGATGTTGCAAAATGGGGCGAACCCCGCTAAACCAACGGACAAGCGAGCAGAAGACGCATTAACATATTTCACAATTTTTTCTTCCGTTGACGGTGTTTGGGATGAAACCCTACCCGCATCGACCGTTTCTTTTGCGGCGGGCAAGCTAGCAATGTATATTGGGCCAACCTGGCGCTCTTTTGAGATAAGTCAACAAAATCCAGCAATAAACTACATAACAGTTTCGCTTCCTCAGCTACCCAAGGATTCTCCAAATCAACCGGATATATCTTATGCAACTTATTGGGCAGAGGGGGTATGGACAAGAAGTCCGAATAAGGAAGTCGCTTGGGATTTCATGAACTTTATTTCTAGTAAGGAGTCTTTAGAGAAGATCTATCAAAATGCCAGCAAAACAAGAATGTTTGGGGAGCCCTATCCAAGAATAGATATGGCAGAATTATTAGTTGAGCATCCGATTGCGAGTTCCGTTATTGCTCAAGCACCTGACGCACAAAGTTGGTATTTGGCTTCACGAACTTTTGATGGACCGACGGGGATAAATACACAGATAGCAAACTACTATAAAGATGCAATAAACGCTGTTAATTTGGGTGAGCGATCAGACAAAGCGCTTGTAACAGTTGCTGCTGGAGTAGCTCAAATTCTTTCTCAATATGGTTTAATTAGCCAATGAGCTTAATTACAGAAACAAATAAGGACAAAGAAAAACATTCAAAGTCTTCTCAAATGATTCTTCTCGGCGAAAAAGAAATATCAAGTTTAATATATCACGACATTTTTGATTATCCACTAACACCCCTAGAACTTATTAATTGGACAGCTGGAGAAAAGGTTGTTTTTAAAAACACAGAAGATATAAAAATTTCAACAAAAAACGGCTTCCTTTTTCTTGATGGAAAAGAGGGCTGCACACTTAAGCGCCTAATGAGGAAAAGAGTTTCAAAGAGAAAAATTGAAAAAGCAAAAAAGGCAGCCAAAATATTGTCTTTTTTACCGTCACTTAAAATGATTGGTGTTACTGGAGCTTTAGCCATGAACAACGCCAATGAGGAGTCAGATATAGATTTTCTATTAGTAACCAGCAAGGGCGCTCTTTGGACCACTCGTCTTTTGATTTTGGCGGTTTTGAGGATGTTTGGTATTCCTAGGCGGAAATATGGTGATAAAAGAACAAAAGACAGATTGTGTTTAAATATTTGGCTCGACGAGAGCGATTTGGCTTGGAATAAAAAGAGTAGAAACATTTTTACAGCTCATGAAATATCTCAAATAATACCAATTCTTAATAAGAACAGTGTTTACGAAAAACTACTTTCAGTAAACAGCTGGATCACTGATTATTGGCCAAATGCGACGAATGCAAGAGCGGGGAGAGAAAAAACCAAAAGTAAGCAAAAAAGAAATGGTCCAGTGACAAGGTTGATAGAATTATTAGCCAGAGATATGCAATATAAATATATGAAAAAAAAGATCACCCGCGAAACAGTTACTTCGACGCGAGCTTTGTTTCATCCCGTTGATTGGGCAAGCGTTATCTTTTCAAAACTAGAGGTATATATGGGCAAGAAATCATCGCTTTAAATAAATTAGGTATTGACAATAAGGAGACTTCTTTACTAAAATGGCACTCGCTGTTAGTTATTGCTAACAGTTTTATCTTTAAACAATGGCAACACAAACAGCCAAACAAATAGCAGAAAAAAATATTAAGCCAACAGCAGGCCACATTCTTATTGAACCCGTTGAAGCTGAAAAGAAAACCGCTTCAGGTATATATCTTCCTGACTCCACAGAGGAAAAGCCAATGAAAGGAAGAGTATTAGCAGTAGGTCCAGATGAAATGTTGGAAAATGGAACAAAGAGAAAATCTTCAGTAAAAGCAGGAGATTATGTTGTGTATAAAAAATGGGGCGGTAGTGAGATAAAAATCGAGAACAAGGAATATTTGTTTGCAAAATTTGAAGACATTTTGGCTATTATAAAAAAATAACATGGCAAAACAATTAAAATTCGCAGAAGAAGCTAGGCAGGCACTATTGGCTGGCATAGATACTGTCGCCAAGGCGGTTGTGACAACCCTTGGTCCCAAAGGTAGAAATATTGCCCTAGATAAAAAATGGGGCGCTCCAAATGTTGTTCATGATGGTGTAACCATTGCTAAGGAAATAGAACTTAAGGATCCTTTTGAAAATATGGGGGCACAGCTTGTTAAGGAAGCAGCTGACAAAACAAATGATATTGCTGGAGATGGAACAACTACTTCAACCCTTTTAGCTAGAGAAATGAGTGCTGCCGGAATGAAATATATTACAGCTGGCGCAAACCCAATGATTGTAAAGAAAGGGATGGAAAAAGCCGTAGAAGAAGCCATAAAGGAACTCAAGAAAATGGCTAAGCCTATTAAGAATAAGGAAGAAATCTCTCAGGTAGCCAGAATTTCAGCTGGAGATGAAAAAATAGGTAATAAAATTGCTGAAGCTCTTGACGAAAGAGACAGGGTGGTAACAGTTGAAGAAGGCAGGGGATTTGAAATAGAAATAGAATACAAAGAAGGAATGGAATTTGAAAAAGGATATTTGTCTCCTTATTTTGTGACTAATTCTGAAAAAATGGAATCGGAAATTGAGAAAGCTCACATCCTTCTAACTGACAAGAAAATATCTTCAATTCAAGAATTGCTTCCCTTTTTAGAAAAATTAGTAAAAATAAATAAAAACATAGTTGTTGTTGCCGACGATATTGATGGAGAGGCTTTAGCAACATTAGTTGTTAATAAGATGAAGGGAACATTTAACATGTTGGCCATTAAGGCCCCAGGATTTGGCGACAGTCGAAAGGAAATTCTAGAAGATATTGCGATTTTAACAGGCGGAACTGTTATCAGTGAGGATACTGGCAGGACTTTTGAGTCGGTTGAAGTTGAAGATTTGGGGCAGGCAGATAAAGTTTGGGCAAATAAAGATAGCGCCAGAATCATTGGTGGAAAGGGTGATCCAAAAGCAATAAAGAAGAGAGTTGCTGCACTTAGAATCCAAATAAAAGAAACAGATTCAGATTTTGATAAAGAGAAACTTGAAGAACGTTTAGCAAAGCTCACTGGTGGAGTAGCCCAAATTAATGTTGGGGCCGCCACTGAAGTTGAACTTAACGAGAAAAAAGAGCGAGTCAAGGATGCAGTTGGGGCCACAAAAGCAGCCATCGAAGAAGGAATATTACCAGGTGGTGGAGTAGCTTATCTTCGTGCCAGAAAGTCATTTTCTAAAATAGTAACGGAAAACAATGATGAAAAAGTCGGTGTCGATATTGTTTATCACGCACTAGAACAACCTGTGCGATGGCTTGCCAAAAATGCAGGCGAGGATGATGGCTATGTATTAAAAAAGATCGAAGAACAAAAAGACAGTGATTACGGCTATAATGCCCTTACCAATAAATTCGAATTGATGACAAAAAATGGAATTTTAGATCCACTTAAGGTAACTCGATCAGCTCTTCAGAATGCAGCTTCAGTAGCAATGATGGTTTTGACGACAGAAGGATTGATAACTGATATACCAGAAGAGGACAAGTCTCCAGCGGGAGGCCCACAGCAACCCCCAAACATGGGAATGGGATATTAAAGGGGTACTTCAAAGGACAGAAAGACTAACGAATGGAAGTAGTATTTTTGTGGAGATTATTTTGTTTTAAGAGGCAAAACACTGAGTGGGTTTATGGCTCTTCCATGATCACGAACTTCTAAATGTAAATGGTCACCAAAAGAACGTCCCGTAGCACCCATTTCGCCTAGTTCTGTATCTGTGGTTATTTTTTGGCCCTCTTCTACTTCAATTTTTGATAAGTGGGCGTAAAGAGAGGTAATACCATTACCATGGTTAACAATAACAGCATTTCCATAGGCAAAGCGTGAATAAGAGATGTCTTCAACTACACCAGCCATAATAGGGCGAATAGGGTCACCCGTGAGGCCATCTAAATCAAGGCCAGGGTGATAAAGCTTATATGTTTGAGTGATAAATATTTCCTCCACAGGATATTGAATTCCGTGCTCAGTAGTCAGGGGGGTTGTTTCTTGGGCAATAATTGATAAATCAGGCTCAGTATCGAAATTTGCTGTCGCAGGCATAAATGAGCTGACTAATATCATAATGGCAAGGTTAGCTCCCAATATCTTTTTTATTTGTTTGTGCTCAAAAATGTGCCTGAAATAGCGGGAAAACTTACTTCCTTTTCTGGCATGCAAAATTTCGCCCAAATTAGGAATGAGTGGGGTTTTGCTTGAAGTATCCCGCCCTTTTACGTAGCGTAAATCTAGGCGGTGCCCTTTAGGCATATTTATAGATAGTCGTATCATATTGTTCCGACTAACGTGCGGAACTGACGTTACTATCAAAAAACCAGAGCTTGAACCCTGGGCATAAAAAAATCTCGCCTGAAATTGCGAGATGTCGCTATATTAGCTTATGAGATTTGAAAAAGCAAGTTTTTGGAGGCCTGGGGGGGAATCGAACCCCCGCATCGCGGTTTTGCAGACCGCAGCGTTTCCACTTCGCCACCAGGCCGAACAAGTGATATTTTACCTTAAGCCAGTAAGGAACACAAAGCTCGGCATTCAAAAAGATAGCGGGGGATTTGACAGAGATCGAAAGTTGTAACGCTATTACTCTCCTATTTTGAATAAAAACAGCCTATTTGGCATTCTATTTACCCGACTGCTAATGAAGTAACAATAGGGGAGTGGCCTATTCAACAAAATCGCGTTAGAAAAAAAGCTTGTCACCGGTTTTTTATCGTGATAAACTGCTTTTCGCAAATGAAAAAACTAAAGGCAATATCAATTGTTTTAATTGTTGCAGGATTTGTTGTTGGAGTTGTTTTGTTTATTGTTGGCAGTTTTAAGCCAAAGGCAGCAGGTATTACGATTGAATCTATTCCCGCAGCTAGTGTTATTATCGACGGAGAACAAGTTGGTAGGACTTCTTATAGTGGGACACGAAAACCTGGAGAAATTACCATTAAACTTATTCCAGAATCTTTTGAGGCTCCTCTTGCACCTTTTGAAACCAAGGTTACGCTTGTTGCAGGAATAGAAACAGTTATAAAGAGAGAATTTGGAGAATCAGACGAAAGCTCTTCCGGTGAGATTATTTCCTTTGAAAAAATTGGCGGCAAAGAAGCCAGCTTGTCAATTGTTTCAATTCCGGATGCAGCCCAAATTTCAATTGACGGATCGATTCGGGGTTTTGCTCCATATAAAACGAGCTCAATTGTTCCAGGTGAGCATCAGGTAATTGTTTATGCCCCCGGATATTCTGAGAAAAGTTTTTCTTTAAGGGCAACTGAAGGTTATAAGCTGACGGCAGTTGTTAAACTTAAACCAAATGGCGAAGAAGTGGTTTCTGATGAAACTGAATCTCTTGAAGAACCAAAACAAGAAGAGGTGGAGATATTATCAACACCGACGGGATTTTTAAGAGTAAGAAGCGAGCCTTCAACAGCTGGTGAAGAAGTAGCCCAGGTTGAACCTGGTGAAACTTATCCCTATTTGGATACGGACGAAGACACTGGCTGGTTCCAAATTGAATATGCAGATGGAGAAGAAGGTTGGATTTCTAATCAATACGCAGAAAAAGTTGATCCCGAAGAGGAAGATGAAGAAGAAAAAGAAGAGCCTACGTCTTCACCTACTGCTAGCCCAGAGGCTTCCCCGTCGCAAGATTAGGAGTTAGGCTATTGAGATACCCCCATACAACACCCAGATGACAAGTGTGGCATAGAGCAGGACTGAGACAACAAGTGGTCGATCTTTCAGTAGTAGTTTCTCTGGTGCCTCAGTTCTTCCTTCAAATATAAGCGATTGATATCGCATGATTCCAAAAATAACGATAGGGATAGTAATCATTAACAT
>Ga0307992_1001669_pt1 | contig 13047 bp, 10 predicted proteins | sample EllFjometagen133_FD_203162 | JGI IMG/M metagenome (GOLD analysis project Ga0307992, IMG submission 203162) | Marine microbial communities from Ellis Fjord, Antarctic Ocean - #133 | ecosystem: Environmental > Aquatic > Marine > Unclassified | place: Southern Ocean | collected 2014-10-08
GTTCCGAAAGTGGGTATGAAAAGGAAAGCAAAACTCACGATACAAATATTTGATAAAATGGAGGAACAAAATGGTAAAGATAAACCAAAATAAATGTATTGGTTGTGGAATCTGTCAAAGTGTATGCCCTGAAGGATTTGAAATCATTGGAGGCAAAGCAAGAATCAAAGATGATAAAGCAGACTGTATACAGCAAGCAATAGAAGCATGCCCAAGAAATGTTATTACGCTTGATGAAAGCCAAGAACAGAGTAAGTCTATTAGCAATGAAAACCTTGAAAGAAGTATGGGGCAGAGAATAGGTTTTGGTAGAGGAAATGGTCAAGGAATGGGCCAGGGTAGAGGTCAAGGCAGAGGTAGTGAATTTGGTAAAGGCAGGAATAGGGCATAAAGAAGAATTTTTGAATAGAAACAATATAATTGCAGTTGTAGGGGTTTCTACTAACACCCATAAATGGGGGTGGAAGATATACAAAGAATTGAAATCTGCTGCCTTTAAAATTTATCCTGTAAATCCAAAGTATAAAAAAATAGAAAAAGATGTTTGTTATCCAAAACTGCAAATGCTTCCTAAAAAACCAGATGTGATTATAACTGTTGTTCCACCAAGGGTTACAGAACAAATTGTAAAACAATGCAAAAGCCTTAAAATAGGTAAAATTTGGATGCAACCAGGTTCTGAATCAGAAAAAGTTATAAACTTCTGTAAAAATAATGGTATTGAAGCAGTTTATAATGTTTGTTTTGTTGTTGATGGATTAAAAAAGAAATTTGATGATTAAAATGATAACATTTTCATGCAAAAAAATAACTGAAGAAGAACTAATAAGATGTTCATTTAATCTGAATAAAACCGAATACAACGTCTTAATTTTTCTGTTAAGAAACGACAGGATTCATACTATACTTCAGATTTCTAAGGCAATGAAATTAGAAAGAACAACAATTCAGAAAGCAATAAAAAACCTTGTTGAAAAAGGACTAGCTAAAAGAATACAAAAAAATTTATCCAAGGGAGGATATATTTTTTTATACAAGCCAAATAATAAAGAGGAAATTAAAAGTAAGATGAAAAGATTAACTTACAAATGGTATAAACATGTTGAAGAAACTATAGATAAATTCTGAATAATTTTTATAACTCATTACACAATAGTTTTCATTTCTTAATTTAAGGGGTACTAAGGAACATAACTTTTTTTGCTTTCTATGTTTTTGTAAGGGATCTCACCAAAATCACAGTAATCGCATGTAGGGTCAAGGTTAATCCATCCATTATCTGTTTTGTATTTTTTTAATGCTTCATCTAGCTTTATCTGCACATACACATGGCCAGGGATAAAAACAAACCTTGTTTCAATACCAATAGCCTCTTCTAAATTAGCAAGCAAAACTGCCATTCCATCGCAGTCAGAGCCTCCTGTGGCTAAAACTTCCCGAGCAGATTCAATATACTCAGTTCTTGGGTCGCTTACATAATCAAAGTTATCCCTCACAAAATAAAATATTGCCTTGGCCTGGCAAACCTTTTCGCTGTTGCATGATTGTGATGCAACCTTTGATGCTGTCTGCTTTATTAACTGATCATTTGGATTTAACAAGCTTAAAAATTCATTTCTTGTTACAAAAGTTGTATTCCTGTTTTCTACTGTAATGTTTTCAGGCAAAATACTTTCTTTTGTTGGAATATTTTTTGGCTCCGGGTCAAGCCTTACTGAGTAATAAGGAATAATCCATAAAATCAGAAGTAAAATCATAAACAACGCAAGAATATAAACCAAGGGGTTTCTTCCTCGCTCCTCTTGTATAATTTCTTCATTTAATTCTTTAACATTAGACTTCATCTATTCTCCAATATGGCTTTATTTCTGTATTTTTAATCTTCTGTTTTTTTCCTTCTTTAAACTCTTTTAAACCTAACCAGGCAATCATCGCGCCATTATCAACATTAAATTCATTAGGTAATATAAAACATTTAGAGTTATTTTCCTTGCACATTGTTTTTGCCATTTCCTGCAGCCTTGTATTGCATGCAACTCCTCCGCCTAATAATAATTCTTTTTTGTTGCAGTGAAACATTGCTCTCTCGCTAACCTCTAAAAGCATTGCAAAAACAGTCTCCTGCATTGAGTAAGCTAAATCCTCATTTGTGTATTTTTTTGAGTTAAACTTCTGCTTTAAATTAGTTAGTATACCGCCAAAGCTTACATCCATTCCCTTGACAACATAAGGCAGCTCAATAAAGTTTTTTCCTTCTTTGCTTAGTTTATCAAGCTTTGGGCCGCCTGGAAAACCTAGACCAATATGCCTTGCAAAAGCATCAAGAAAATTTCCAATACCACTATCCAGGGTCTCTCCGAATATTCTGTACTTGCCTCCTTCAAAAGCAATTATCTGCGTGTTTGCTCCAGATGCATACAACAAAACAGGATCTTTTGCTTTGGTTAATAATTTTCCAATCTCAAGATGGGCAATACAGTGGTTAACACCAATAATAGGCTTTTTTAATTTTAATGAAAGAATTCTTGCAATCATTGCTCCAATACGAAGTGTGTGGCCTATGCCAGGCCCCTGTGAAAAAGAAATCAAATCAACATTTTTTAATTTTATTTTAGCTTTGCTTAAAGCATTTAAAATAACATTGTCACATACTTCAATATGATGCTCTGCTGCATTAACAGGTATTATTCCTCCGGATTTAGTGGTATAAGAGTCCTTTACATTGGTCAGTACTTTCTTATCTTTAACAATTCCCACTCCGAATGTGTGGGCAGTGCTTTCTATTCCTAAGCAGATCATATCCAAAAAGAAATATACCTAACTTTTAATGGTTTTGGTTTTATAGCGCTCACGCTAATTAAGTTTTCATTTTGAATCTAATATTTCATAGAAATAAAATAAATGAAAACCATGTATAGGCAAAGTACTAAGGACTGTTGGAAACCGCATGCTGAATGCCTCGCCGAAGCTTGGCACTTACACACCGGTCCCATTAAACGGGTCTTTTACCCGAGTCCCAAAATATCTCTTTTCAGGGCGGGTTTCGTGCTTAGATGCTTTCAGCACTTATCCCTTGGGGCGTAGCTGCCCGGCTTACCTTATCAGATAACCGGTAGACCAGAGGCCCCGAACCCCCGTTCCTCTCGTACTAGAGGGTCCTTCCCTTCAGATATTCTACATCTCCAGCAGATATTAAACAAACTGCCTCACAGCGTTCTGAACCCAGCTCACGATCCCTTTTAATGGGTGAACACCCCCACCCTTGGCCGCTTCTGCACGGCCAGGATAGGAAGAGCCGACATCGATGTAGCAAGCAGCGCCGTCGATATGAACTCTCGGGCGCTACAACTCTGTTATCCCCGGAGTAACTTTTTTGTCATCCCTAGCCCCCATCAAGGAGGCATAGGGGTTCGCTAGACCAGAATTTCTTCTCTGGATCCCTTATTATTCGGAATCCAATCAGGCTGACTTTTGCTCTTGCACTCTACAACGGATTTCTGACCCGTTTGAGTCAACCTTTGGGCTCTACTGATATCATTTCAGTAGAGTGCCACCCCAGCCAAACTGTCCACCAATAGGTGTTCCGCTTTCACGGTTAGTGACGTAAATTCTAAAGGGTGGTGTCTCATTGTTGTCTACACTTAAACTAGCGTCCAAGCTTTAGCAACTTCCACCTACACTGCACATCAGAATTCACATCACAGCTACAGGCTACAGTAAAGTTTCACGGGGTCTTTACTTCCCGCTGGAGATCCCTGGCTTTTGCACCAGGAAAGAATGTTCGGAGGATTCTATTTGGGGACAGCGACGATTTCGTTACGCCATTCATGCAAGCCGTCATTCAAACGGCAAGGCATTAAGCTACCTTAAGAGAGTTATAGTTACCCCCGCCGTTTACCAGCCCTTAGCCTCCTTGAAAAGAGGTTTTAGGTACTGACACTGGGCAGACGTCACCGACTATACGCACCTTTACAGGCTAGCAGTCAGTTAAGTTTTTGTTAAACAGTCGAACCGTCTTTGTTACTGAGCCCTGCTATCGCATTTATACAAACACAAAAGCAGGGACCCCTTATACCAAAGGTACGGGGCTAATTTGCCGAATTCCCTCAATTAGATTACTCCTTCACATCTTAGGTTTCTCACCTAGGGGCACCTGTGCTGGTTCTGGGTATGATTATCCAAAATTTATTTTGATTCCTTTTTCATGGACTCAAGGTATAAGCTAAATGGTTCATAAGAACCATTCATCCTGGATTTAATCAACTTCTCATCATTGTGATACTCCATTGATTTATTCCAGTTAATACAAACGATAATTTGTGTTAGCCTAACCCAAAGTGTCAGTAATCAAACTTTCGTTGCCGTATATTTGGATAGTAACGGAATATTAACCGTTTTCCCTTTCCCTTCACTCAATTTATGAGCTTGGTTAGGATCAACTAACCCTTGACTAAACTATATTGTCAAGGAACCCTTGCCCTTTCGATGGCAGAGATTCTCACTCTGCTATGATCTTACTATTACCAGGATTTTCTTTCCTAATAGGTCAACATCTCCTTACGAAAATGCTTCTTCCCTATCAGAATGCCTACCTACCACTAACCTTTCGGTTGCCTACAGTATCGGTAATCAACTTAGCCCTGTCCATCTTCGAGACCCATAACCTTGACAAGTAAGTTGTTACACACTTTTTAAAGGATGGCTGCTTCTAAGCCAACCTCCTCGCTGTCTTAGGATATGGACATTCTTCCCCCTTTAACACTTAGTTGATATTTTAGGACCTTAACTGTAGTCTGGGTTGTTCCCCTCTCGCGACTCACCCTTACGACGAGCCGCCGTTTCCCAAAATCTTTGAAGCTAAAACATTCGGAGTTGGACAGCGAACCGACCCCTTTCGGGGCCTAAATTCCCAATCCGTAGCTCTACCATTTTAGCTTTCTTATCTGAGAATTGACTACGGCCAACTTCGGTAGGAACCAGCTATCACCGGGCTCGATTGGCTTTTCACCCCTAGCCACAGGTTAGAAGAACACTTGCACGTAGAACCTCTTCAGGCCTCCACGAGGTTTTATCCTCGCTTCACCTTACCCACGGTTAGATCGCCCGGCTTCGGGTCATATCCAAGTGACTGCAGGCATGTTAATACCCTGCTCCTCGCAAGCTGCGAGCTTATTGGTTTCCCTTAGAATACTTCTTTTAAAGAATTATTCTCGCCACTTAGATAAACTCCCTGGCACGTTATTCGAAACGCACGGCAGAACTCCTAAGAGCCCTGCCTCACTATTACTATTAGGTTTCAGGATCTTTTAACTCCCTGTTAAGGGTTCTTTTCAACTTTCCCTCACGGTACTGTGCTCTATCGGACTCAAAATGTATTTAAGGTTAGAAGTTGATGTCTCCTAAATTTCTGCCTAGTTTCCAGTAGACAGTACTCAAGAACACGCTAAAATCTTTTTCAGTTGCCTTTACGGGGCTGTCACCCTCTTTTGCTTAACTTTCCAGAAAAATTCAAGTTCCCGAAAGAAGATAAAAAGCGGTCTTATAACACCACATCTCCTTTTTCTTTCAAAAAAGGATTCAGTTTGCCTTGTACTGTTTTCAGTCGCTCTTACTAACAGCATCTCAATTGATTTCTTTTCCTGCAGGTACTAAGATGTTTCAATCCCCTGCGTTCCCCATCCTTACGGATTTAAAGTGAAGTCACATTAGGAAATCTCTGGTTCAAAGGCTACGTGCGCCTCGCCAGAGCATAGTGTAGCTTGTCACATCCTTCATCAGCATCTTGAGCCAAGTCATCCACCTAATAGTTTAATTGTACTTTGCCTATGCATGGTCTCATAATCAGGAATTAGGGCTTTCCCAACTTAACCCTTTACCCAATGTCAAACATTGGATAAAACTTATTTTTTGATAAAAATAAATATGAAATGGACCCGTCGGGACTTTCAAAGCCCCTACAATTATAGCAAGAAGCTGTTCGAACCCGAGGCCCCCGCCTTGCAAGGGCGATGCTCTACCAGGCTGAGCTACAGGCCCATATGATAATAAAAAGAGTGCATTAGTAAAATAAAAAGGAGGTGATCCAGCCGCAGGTTCCCCTACGGCTACCTTGTGACGACTTAACCCATCTCACTGAGCTTAGGTTCGGCTTAATCAAAAATATTAAGTCTCACCTAAACCCTGCTCGAGTGGTTTGACGGGCGGTGTGTGCAAGGAGCAGGGACATATTCACCGGACGATGTTGACGTCCGATTACTAGGGATTCCATCGTCATGAGGGCAAGTTACAGCCCTCAATCTGGACTAAGATAGGATTTAGAGGATTAACTTCTCCTTTCGGAGTTGTGTCCCATTGTTCCTACCATTGTTGCGCGCGTGTAGCCCAAGGGATTCGGGGCATACAGACCTATCGTAGCCTGCACCTTCCTCTGCGTTTCCACAGCAGTCCTTATAATGTGCTCAATCCTCTGAAAGAGTTGTTAGCAATTATAAGTACAGGTCTCGCTCGTTGCCTGACTTAACAGGACACTTCACAGCACGAGCTGACGACGGCCATGCACCTCCTCTCGGCTTGTTAAGTAAGGTCTTTGGCCTGACTTTCATCCTGCCGTCGCCCTTGGTAAGATTTCCGGTGTTGAGTTCAATTAAACCGCACGCCGCACCCCTTGTAGTGCTCCCCCGCCAATTCCTTTAAGTTTCAGCCTTGCGACCGTACTTCCCAGGCGGCGAGCTTAACGTCTTCACTTCGACACTGCATATTCCCGAAGAATATGCAACACCTAGCTCGCAGAGTTTACAGTCAGGACTACTCGGGTAGTTAGCGAGAAACCATCATTTACAATTTCTTTTGTTAATTCGTAAGTAGATTTTATAGAACAATTTACGAGCTAACTCCAGAAATTAGACATAATTTCTCGTATCTAATCCGGATTGCTCCCCTGACTTTCGTCCAATCACCGTCGAATCCGTTCTAGTCAGACGCCTTCGCCACTGTTAGTCTTCTTAGGATTATAGCATTTTACCGCTCCCCAAAGAATACCTCTGACTCCTCCCGGTTCCAAGTCTGATAGTGTCTTCTGCACGCTGTCAAGTTAAGCTTGACAATTTCACAGAAGATTTATCAAACCGGCTACGAACGCTTTAGGCCCAATAAAAATGATCACCACTCGTGGCGCTGGTATTACCGCGGCTGCTGGCACCAGTCTTTCCCACCACTTATTCTCCAAGATTTTTACTCTTAAAAAAAGCTTTGCAAAAAGCAAAGCACTTAGGATTCCCTTATCACACTTTCGTGCATTGTAAAGGTTCCGCGCCTGCTGCACCCCGTAGGGCTAGGGCCAGTATCTCAGTGCCCTTCTCTGGGTTATCTCTCTCAAGACCCATACTGATCTTCGGCTTGGTGGGCCATTACCCCACCAACAACCTAATCAGCCGCCAACTCATCCTTAGGCATTGCTTTTAAAGGAAACATCTTTCCAGAAGAATTCCCCTATTTGGTGTTAGCCCCAGTTTCCCAGGGTTATCCCAAACCTAAGGTTAGATTATCGACGTGTTACTGAGCAGTCTGCCGGTGTCCCGAAGGACCCCTTGACTTGCATGGCTTAGTCGAATCCTAATAGCAGTAATCTCCCGCAGGATCAACGGGTATTTTAACGATCCTTTTAATACAAGGCTATATATCGGAATTTAGCTTAATATAAGGTTTTAAACCTTTTTGCATTACCAAATGCACTCTTATTCATACTTAACACTCAAATTGTTAAGTATACATCTTTTATGCTTAAAAAAAAGCAAGAATATTGGAGATGATTGTTATTTAATTGATTAAATAAGTATATAGCAGTTCTTTTTAAAGCTTTTGCTTTAAATTAACCAAAACAGGTCTTTTAAAAGACTTAATGAAAAAATGAAAAGATAACAATTATTATTTCCTTGCAGCGTTCTTTCTTCTTAGTTTCTTAATTCTTTTACGTTGCCATTTCCATCTCATTTGGCCTTTCTTTTTCCATCTTCGTGAGCTTCTTTTCATTTTTGAGTATTTTCTTTTTGTTATTATAATATGCCCCGTCCGGGACTTTCGATATGGCTACGAACTTTGTATGTGCGTAACCATTTGTTCGAACCCGAGTCACCGGATCGAAAATCCGGTATGATTGGCCGGACTACACCAACGGGGCAAAATATGGGCCCGCGGGGAATTTCATCATAAATTATGAATTTGAACCCCAGACCTCTGGCTTTCCTAAATTGTACCAAAAGCCGTCTTATAAGACCAGCGCTCTAAACCAGACTGAGCTACGGGCCCAAAACTAAAAAAAGGAACTTTTAGGCAATATATAAAGGTTTCTATGAAGAAAAATGCGACAGCCGGGATTCGAACCCGGGTCACGTCCGTGGCAGGGACGTATCATACCACTAAACTACTATCGCATAAAAATAATATATTAAATTTTTGTATTTGTTGCGAGCAAAGCGAGCGAGTTCGGCTTTATGCCGGACAGCGTGCCAGCTTAGCTAAAGCTGTAATGGGCCCACCCGGATTCGAACCGGGGACCTTCGCCGTGTAAAGGCGACATCATAGCCACTAGACAATGGGCCCTCATATTTAAGAGAAAAAAAGAATTCTATAAAAAGCTTTTTATTTTATGATTAAATTTTATGGTTCCGATATATTTATATAATCTTATTAATTCAATTTTAAAATGCAAGAGAGAATCTTTGAGCTTTTATTTGATAAGGATGAAATAACCTGGCAGTCCATAATACTTGATCTCATAAAAACAGAACAGATGGACCCATGGGACATTAATATTTCATTGCTTTCCAAGAAATATCTTGAAATGCTTAAGAAATTAAAGGGTCTTGATTTTAGAATTTCAGGCAAGATAGTTCTTGCAGCAGCAATCTTATTAAGAATTAAATCAAACAAGCTTGTTGGGGAAGATATAACAGAATTAGACAGGCTTTTGGCAGGAAAAAATTTAGAAGAATTGCAGGAAGATTTCTATGATGAATTACAAAATGAATTTGAAGCTGGACAGGGTTCAACAGTTTTTGATAAGCCTTTATTGACACCGAAAACACCGCAGCCAAGAAAAAGAAAAGTTTCTGTATATGATTTAATGGATGCCTTACAAAAAGCATTGGAAGTAAAGAAAAGGAGGGTAATGAGAAATATTCCAGTTAGGAAAATGGAAATCCCTAAAAAATCAGTAGAAATAACAAGCATAATAAAGGAGGTTTATGGGAAAATAACAGGATTTTTCTTTAAGAACAAGAGCAAGAAACTAACATTTACAGAATTAATTCCCTCTAATAGTAAAGAGGATAAGGTATTAACATTTATTCCATTATTGCATTTGACAAACCAAAGGAGAATTAATTTATTGCAGAAAGATCATTTTGGTGAAATTGAGATAATCCTTAATAAATTAAGGGCAGAAAAACTTGTAAATGAAGAAATTGATTATAATAAAAAAGAAATAAAATCTGGGCAATATTTCATATTTAATAATGGAATAAGAGTAAAGAACTTAAATGAACTTGCTGAACAATTAGGTAAGATAGACAAAAAAACATTTAAGTATCATATAAACAATAAAAAAAATGATTTCAGCAATTGGATAGAACAGGTTTTTAATGAAAAAAAATTAGCTGATGAAATAAGAGGAATAAAAAGCATTGAAGAAACAAAAAGTAAAATTTTAGGGTATGTAAATTAAGAGGTTTATTATGGCAGATAATCAAAAAGAATTACAAAAAATGTATCTTGAGTTACAACTATTAGACGAGCAGATGAAGCAAGTGCAGAAGCAGGCAGTTGCATTAGATGAACAACTAGTTGAGTTAAACAACACGTTGCAGGCTTTAGATGATTTTAATAAAACAGATATTGGAACAAATATTCTTGTTTCATTAAGTCCAGGAATATTTACAAATGCTGAACTTAAGAATAATAAGGAACTTTTTGTTAATGTTGGAAATAATATTGTTGTAAAAAAGAATGTTGCTGAGACAGAAGAAATGCTTAAAAAAAAACAGGATGCAATAAATAAGTATAGAGAAGTAATTCTTGTTGAATTGCAAAAGATGAATGCAAAAGCTGTAAATATTGAACATGAGATAAATAAAAAAGTTAAAACAAAGGGGTAAATATGTTTAATTTCTTTAAAGATAAATTCAAAAATGTTTTGTCAAAATTTTCAAAAGAAGTTGAGGAAGAGGTAGAGGAAACCCCAAAACCAGAAGAAAAGAAAGAAATAATTGAAGAAGAAAAACTCAAAGAAATTAAAGAAGAGCCTAAAAAACAAAAGAAAGAAGCGAAAGAAATTAAAAAAGCTGAAACAGTTGAAGAAATTAAAGAAGAATTAGTTGAGGAAAAAAGTGAGGAGAAAAAAGGATTCTTTAAAAAAATAACAGAAGCAATATCAAAGAAGGCACTTTCTGAAAAGCAGTTTGATGAATTATTTTTTGAACTTGAAATTGTATTAATGGAGAATAATGTTGCTGTTGAGGTCATTGAAAAGATAAAGCAAGACTTGAAAAATGAGCTTGTTGAAAAGCAGGTTTTAAGAAAGAAAGTCAAAGATATAATCCTAGATACCCTAAAAAAATCATTAAATGAATTATTTGAAGTTGATAAAATAAATCTTGTTGAGAAAGTAAAAAAGAAAAAACCATTTATTATATGCTTTGTTGGGATTAATGGCTCTGGCAAAACAACTACAATAGCAAAAATATGCAGACTGCTTCAAAAAAATAACCTTAAATGCGTTCTTGCAGCAGCAGACACTTTCAGGGCAGCTTCAATAGAACAATTACAGATTCATGCTGACAAACTTGGCGTGAGAATGATAAAGCATGACTACGGCTCTGACTCAGCAGCTGTTGCATATGATGCAATAAAATATGCTCAGGCCAAAAAAGAGGATATTGTCTTGATAGATACTGCCGGAAGGCTTCACTCAAATGTTAACCTGATGGATGAGGTTAAAAAACTGGTTAGGGTTGCAAAGCCAGACTTAACAATTTTTGTCGGAGAAAGCATCACAGGAAATGATTGTGTTGAGCAGGCCAAAAAGTTCGATGAAATAGTTGGAATAGACGGAATCATACTAACAAAATCAGATGTTGATGAAAAAGGTGGAACTGCAATATCTGTTTCTTATGTAACAAAGAAGCCTATTTTATATTTGGGAACCGGCCAGGAATATAATGACCTCCAAGAGTTTGACCCAGAGCTTATTATATCTGGAATTGGATTATAGAAAGATTTAAATAAAAACATATTTAATTTAATAAAAGGTAAAAATTTGGTTGCTAATTGGATAGCTAAAGCAACATTACCAACAATTATTATTCCATTAATAATACTGGGATTTACGGGGATTATTCTAGCAATAACATCAATGACCCTTTACGGAGAAGTTTACTCAGAGCTTGAATAAACAACTTTTATATTCAATAATTTTTTGAGAGCAAAACTATAAAACAAAAAGTTAAATATGCCCTATTTGTAAAATTAATAAAATGATATTTGATAATGTTTGGATTGTTGGAGCTGGTATTTTATTTTTGTTATGGCTAATTGTAGATTCTATCATTAATGGAAGAATAATTAGTTTACGTCCTGCTCTAACACCATTACAAAAATCAACTAATAAACCTCTTTTTTGGATGGCTATAATAGCCTTTTCAATGGTACTTATTATTTTCATAATGGAATTCTTAAAATTAATTAAATGATATTCCAATTATTTATTTCTCAAAAATATCTATTTTTTATTTCTCTTTAACTCTTATTAAAATTCTAACCCTATTTTTAGAAACATTTAAATAAACATAACTCTAAATTAATATAAAACATTTTAAGAGGTGCTAATATGGTTGATTTTGGAGGAGCAATAAAAAGACCTTTCCAGGATTTCAAAAAGCTTGGGATTGGTGCTGTTATGTATATGATTCCAATAGTGAGTATAATAACATCATTCTTTGCGTCAGGTTACGGCCTGGAATGCGCAAGAACAGCAATGAAAAAAAATTATAAACTCCCAGAATGGGCAGACTGGGGAAATCTTTGGGTTAAGGGATTCCTTTGTTCCCTTATCCGATTAATATACATGATTCCGTTAGCACTCATTGGAGCATTTACAATTGGTCCTGCCCTAATAAAAAACTGGATATTAGTAACTGCTCAGAACCCTGATCCTGTTGCTTTGGCAGCGGCTTTTGGAGGAACTGCAGGAATTTGGTGGTTACTTTTATTAATCATGATAGCCACATTTTATATATCCTTTATGGCAATAATGAGATTTGCTGAAAGCGGAAAATTTGGCGATGCATTTAATCTTGGAGCAGTTTTTAGAAAAGCATTCACTTTAAAGTATTTTGTTACAGTCCTTTTATTGTGGGCATATACTTTTGCATTAATGATAATTGCTTTTTTACTTTATATCATTACATCAATTACGTTTATACTGCCATTAATAATAATGGGATTTGCAAATATGATTTTGACAATAACATCCATGACGGTCTTTGGAGAAGTATATTCAGAAATCAAATAAACATTTTTATTTTTTATTTTATCTTTAATTTTTATTAAAATTCTAACTAATTTTAGAAATATTTAAATAAGATTAGGGTTATTATTAGTTAAGAGGTGGTATCATGAAAAAGATATTTGTTTTATTTATAGGTTTTTTCTTATTGAGTTCAATAGCTTTTGCTGCTCAAGGTGACATTAATAATGCTACAGGTCAGGATGCAAAACCAGAGGTTACATTACAGGATCAGCAGGGAACAAATGGGACTGGAAACCCTGAAGACACAGGACAAGGACAGCAAGTGCAGGATGAAGAGGGGACACAAAACCAAGGCGAAGACACCAACTTAATGGTCCAGCAAAGGCAGGAATTAAAAGCACAGACAAAAACACAGCTTAAGGAAATGGTTCAGCAAAAGCAACAATTGATGGATCAAGAGTTTGAAGGAAAAAGTGAAAAAGAGCAGAAGGTTTATCAAAATCAAAATCAGGTTAGATTAGCTG
>Ga0307992_1001670_pt1 | contig 13043 bp, 10 predicted proteins | sample EllFjometagen133_FD_203162 | JGI IMG/M metagenome (GOLD analysis project Ga0307992, IMG submission 203162) | Marine microbial communities from Ellis Fjord, Antarctic Ocean - #133 | ecosystem: Environmental > Aquatic > Marine > Unclassified | place: Southern Ocean | collected 2014-10-08
ATTACTATAATCTTCATATAAATCTTTTAACTGATCTTCACTTAAATTTTTTCTTTGTTCTTCTGAGAGATTGGCTATAAAATCTTTTATAGTGTTCTCCCCCGATGTTTCGTTATGATTTTTTATTATGTCTTCTACATAATTAATTAGGCTGCGGCCATGGTTATAGGGATTAAAAGTAGCATCTGTGCCCTTATAAACAAGATTAACTTCGCCATTATTTTTTAAATTTTTAAATTCATTAAAAATTTGAGCAAGAACTTCTTTCTGTGAATCTGACAGGTTATCAACACCAGTAATTTTACTTATTTCTTGAGCAAAATCTGTAGAATCAGTAGTAATAAAAAATTGTTGATTCGAATCATTCAATTGATCAGAAAGCTCAAACATATATCTAGCTAATTCAGCACTTTTTTCTCTAATAGTAATAATTGATTCTACTTCTGGACCTTCAAAAAGATTGGTATTTAATATTTTTTGAAGCTCCTCTGCTTTTTCAATATACTGAAAATATTGCACTATCTCACTTTTTTTAGGGTCTAAATTATTAAACCTGCCTTGCTTTAAATAATCATCTGCCGTCTTATATATTTTATTATAATCTTCAGAAGAAAGCTCTTGATAACTTCTAATAGAGTCTAACTTGTCTTCCTCTAATAATTGCTTATACACCTCTAATTCTTGTGCGTTCTTGTGCATTGTTTCTAAAGAAGCGTCTTGAATTGTTTCTACAGGGGCACCTTCCTGGCTTACAGGCTCTTGAGAACTTGGAACTTCTTCTTGTGGTCTTACTTCTTCAATGGGAGCAATGGGTTCTTCAACTGGAGTTACGGGAGCGCCTTCAGCACTATTAGCACTAAAGACTTCAGCACCATCGTCTTCTAAACTTAAATCAGAAGCTCTAAATGAATTAACTGGAGCACCTTCAAGCTGATTAGGTTCATCTTCAACAGAGGCACCTTCAGAAAAAGATTTTTCAGTTGATATTTCAGTGGTAGGCCGAGAAGGAATTTTTTCTATAGGAGCTCCATCTCTAGGAGCAAACTCTGCTTCGGGTGCTTTTATATCTTCTGCTTTAGGAGTAAAATCTGACTCTCCTTGACTAATATCCCACTGTCCAGTTTCAGAGTTTACCTTTAAAATATTACCCTCATATACTAAATTAGCTACTCCTGAATCAGGATTAGCCCCTTCCACTGACAGACGATTAACCGCTTCCACTAAAAGCTCTTCGCGATTAACTTCGCTTATAATCTCTCCTTGATCTAAAATTCCATAGCCTTCATTTACTCTTTCTATAAAAGCATCTTTAGTGTGTTCAGAAGCACCATCTAAAACCTCTCTTAAACTTTGAGTAAAGTTTTCTCCATTTTCAATAGTATGAGAAATGGCTCTGAGATCACCAATTTTTTCCATTAACTCCTCTTTACTTGATTTCAACATCTCTAGAAGACTATTTTGTTCAGCTGGATTTAAATTATACTCTTCAGTAAGTTTAGAAATATTTAAATGTTCTTGAGTTAATTTTCCTGCCTCAACCACTGAAGCCAAAATTGTATCAGTAAAATCTTTAATAGTATCATAAGCCTCTAAGAGATTGGGGTTGTTCAAAATTGCTTCTTTAAAGGGAATACTGTCATTACTTATTATTTCCAAAACAGTGCTATTTATCTCTAAACTGTCTGGTAAATTAAGACTATTTATAGCCTCAATTTCATCTGGCACTAAAGGTCTATCTATATTAATATTTCTACCTAATTCATTTTGTTGCATTTCCATAAGCTCAGCCATTTTATTGTCAGCTATATCTTCTTGTAAGTTTCTAGCCACATCAGCACTAGCTTCAACTTCTGCGGAGTCAGCTGATATATCGGCATTACCACCAACTGCCTCTGATCCTGCGTCACTAAGACCTGCCTCGGGACCCCCTAAATTACTTACTCCTTCATAAATTGAATGAACGCCTTGTGTTAAACTAGAACCAACTACAGCAAATAAAGCACCCATTCCCGCTCCCTCTATAGCTTTTTTTATAAAAAATTTCTTTCTCTCTTTAGTTAATTTACTTCCTTGTTTATCCTCTATATAACTTAAAAATCTTTGTACCTGCTCCTCAGTTTCTTTATAAACATCTACCTCTGTATTATGTTTATTCTCTATTAAAACTAAACGCCCTTTAGCGAGAACTTCGTACAAGGTAGCTTGATTATTAGCCCTTTCTTTTATATCACCAAAATTAATTAAATCTCTCTCTGCTTTATCCTGAGAGAAATTAAGCCTGCGAGAAAGCATATCTAAATGTTTTTCAAGCTCAGTTTGTCCAGTTTCTTCATCTTTTATAACATTGTCCAATTTTCCTGAATTAATTTTAGAAATAAGTTTATCTAATTTTTCTGATACATCGCTAGCTTTTTCAGTTTTTTTATCTACAGACTTATCTTGTTGTTCATTTATCTGAGAATTAAGTTCCTTTAATTTAGATACTTTGCCACTATAATGTAGAAGTAAACTAAATTCTTTTTCACTTAATTTATTTTTAGGATTATCTAAGCTTTGATAAACTTCTTCAACGTAATCTGCATCTCTACTAGGAATAAACTTCTCCTTACTATTTTCTGAAATTCCTTCTAGCTCTTTAGCCTTGGCTATAAAAGCGGGATCTTTTACACATTTATCAATGATATTTTCCATATCTGATCTCTCACTGCCAGGTTCTCTATTTTCTTTATTAAATTCAGTAATCTCATTAAAAACTTTCTCTTTTTGAGCAAATAAACCTGTATCTTTTATATGCATACTTTTTGCTTTCTCCTCATCTTTTTTTCTAACTGCTTTTTCTCCTCTTTTATAGCCTCTAATAGCTCCAAAAACAGCAGCTGTGGCTGGAATAGCAGCGTAAGCTATAAAAGATGCGGCTATAGCTCTAGTTGCCATACCAGCGCCCATGTAAGCAGCATTTTCTCTATTGGTTAAATTGGTAAAAAATTTAACTACACCGTTTTTACCCATGTCCTTCCATTCTTTTTTCAACTCAGGGTCAGCTGTTAAAAATTGTATCATGTTAACCTTCTTTTCTAGCTCATTTAAAGTTTCTGAAATTCTAGTTATAGAATCTAAGGGAAGAAGTGCGGCTGCTAATTCAGCTTTCTTTTCTTTATAATTATTTAAGGCTTCTTTATATTGAGCACGGTTTTCCTTAGTGGCATATTCGTCTTGCCAGTGTTTAGGCATTTTACCTAGCTCATTAGCAGCTTTATTAACAGCAGTAAAAGATTCTTCCGTATTTTTTTTATCTTCAGGACTTAAACTTTCTAAATCATAATCAGCTATATTTACAAAACTTACCTCTACTTGTCCTTCTTTCATTTCACCTTCTAAATTAACTTCTTGGTACAAACTAGTTAAATTAGTTAATTCTTCTTTACTACCTTCTATTCCTATCTCCTTTTCTTCTTTAGAGGAAGCTTTATCTATAGAGGCGGAATTGAAAATACCAACTTTTATAGACTGGAGTTTATTAATCCATTTATTTTTTGAAGTTGCCCTACTAGATTTTTCTGTAGCAGACCTGGCTTGAGCTCTTTCTAAAGAGTTACTAGAAAAATTTTGAGCTAAAAGAACTTGAGCTGCTTCGCTTAAATTATTAAAATTTGGAATTTCTTCTAAATCTTTTTCACTGAGGTTAAATTGAGAAAAAATGTTTAAGGCTTCTTGAGAAATAGAACCCGTCTCAGCCTTATCTTCATTTTCAGCTTGATTAATTTCAACATTATCAATTTTTTCACTTATCCCTGCTTCAGACTTAGTCAATTCCTTTTTATCAACATTCTTCAATTTTTCTTCTAAGTCATGAACTTCTTTTTCATGAGATAAAACTTTAGATTCATCCTTTCTTGCTTCAGCATCCTTAATCGCTTCCTTGATTTGATTTATTTGAATATTTAAACTATCTCTTAAAGTATTAGAAGCTAATTGATCATTTAATTTTTTAACACTTTCTTCTGTTTGTCTAATCTCATTTTTAATCTCTAAAACAATCTTTTCGTCCTGTTTTTTTTCAGCTTCTTTTGCTTTTTCTTTAAGCAGTTCTAAATTATTCTTTAAACTGATTAATTCCCCTTCTACTAATTTATGTGCTTCTTTCTTAGCTTCATCTGTTCTTAACTCTGACTTATTAACTTCCAACTCTACCTTTTTAACACTTATCACCTCTTCTTTTTTTAAAATATTATCCAATGGTTTTATCTTCTCATTAGTCTCAGCTAATTCTATATTTTTTTCTCGTAAACTTGTCTCTGCTTGCCTTAATTTATCTTTAGTTTCTAAAACCTTTTCCTCGTCTTTACTTTTTTCATAAGTTTTTATACCTTCTCTAAAATTTTTAACACTATCTTCCAAATCAACAATATTCGTTTCAGTAATTTTCTTAGTCTCAACTAAACTTAACAATCCTTCAAGTTTTTTTAATTCTTGTTCTTTTTGTAAAACAACCTCTTCATCTTGTTTCTTTTCAGCTAAAGATACTTCTTCTCTAAGCTCTTTAAGCTTATTTTCTAAAACCTTCTGATAAGAATTAGCTAATATTTCTATCCCTTCTTTCTTTGTTTTAGAAATACTATCTTCTAATTTATTCTCCTCGGAATTAATTACATCATTTAATTTTTCCCCAGTAGCCTCCAGCTTCTCTGTTTTATTTTTATTTTCTAAATCTTCCTCTTTAGGCTTTAAAATTGATTCATTTTTATTCATATTTTTAATTTAATTTTAATATATAAAAAAATTAATCCTTTTTAGTCCATGCTTTTAATTTCATTTAAAACTTTCATTATGCTGTAACTGTCCAAACTGGTAATAATTTTACTTACCTCCTCATCTCTTTCAATTCTTATTTTATCAATATTAAACAAAGATTTTTTATAGATCTTTTTAATAGCAATTATTCTATTATTTTTTTCAATATGAAAATCTTTGTTCATAAATTTAATCTATTAAAATAATATCACATATTATATAAAAAGTCAATTATCTGGTATCTTTAATACTATATATATAATAGAAACCAATAAGCATTATTACGGCTACAAAAATAAAGACAAATTTAAGAGGTAAAAACCAAGTTATAATAGCGCCAATGGCTGAACCTATTAGATAACCTAATGGTCTAGTGGTTCTAAATAAGTTTATAATCTGTAAATTCTCAATATCTACAATTTTAAAAAAATAACTCTCTCGCATAGACTCAACTAGAGCTGCTCCTACTCTACTTAAAAATAAAAGTCCAGTCCAAATAAATATACTAGTAGAGGAAGTTATATAAAATAAAGCCAAGCTAAGAATAAGAATAAAAAGTCCAAAAGATAAAATCTCTTTTTCTCCCCAGTACTTATCAGCTAAAATACCAGCTGGCACCTCTAAAAGCACAAAGGGTATAAGCATAACGGAGAACATTAAACCTAAAGAATCCCAACCAAAACCCAGATATTGGTGAAGATAAAGAGGGACAAAAACTACAGCGGCGCTATAGAAAATTTGTAAAAGCAAAGCTATTACAAAGATGCCTCGAAGATTAAAGTTATGTCGCAAAAAACTAAACGCCTTAACTAAGTTAACTCTATCATAAACAGCTTTAATTTTAAGTTTCTTTCTATTGCCAAACAGTAAAGCAAGAAAAGGTAAAACCGCTAAAGCTGCTACTAAATAAACCTTGCTATAGCTACCATCCTGGCTCAAATAACCTGCCAAGACTGGAGCTATTATCCAACCAGCATTCATGAAAGTAAAAAACAAAGTACGTATTTTGCCTGTCTCCTCATTATTAGAGAAAGATTCAACAAATAAATCCATATTTATCCAAATTAAAGAAGAAGCAACCGTCACTGAAGTAAAGAATATTAAAATAAGATAAACGTTATTAGAAATACTAAGACCTAATAAAGAAATAAGACTAATAAACCCTACTGTCATAGCTAGCCTAATATTACTAACCTTTCTTATGTAATTGGGAAAAATTAGAATACAAAAAAAAGTAATAATATTAGCTACAACAAAAAAAAGCCCAACCGAAGAAACGCCGAAAAGACTTTCTAAAAAATTAGATTGAATATAAATAGGAAGGGCAGTGGAAATAGCTAAAACTAAAGCTAAAAAATACATAAGTTTTAAATTTTTTTTAGCTAAAGTTTTTTTTACTACTGACATAAATAGATTTTATAAATACTAAAGTTGAAATTATTACTATTAGTATACTAATTATTTGAGGCCAACGCCAGCCTAGTAAAATTAAAGTGGGATCTAGTCTTAAAAATTCTAAAGAAAATCTTAATATGGAATACAAAAATAAATATGCTGCCACTATTTTCATGCTCACAGATAAACTCAAACCCTTATTTTTAGTTAAGGTTTTATGTAAGAAAATTAATATAATAAAAATTAGCAAATTACCTAGAGATTCATAAAAAAAAGTGGGGTGAAAATGAGTCTGACTAATATACTCCAAGGGTCTATGTTGTATGTCTATTAAAATAGCAAATCGTGAACTAGTCGGTCTGCCAAAAAGTTCTTGATTGAAATAATTACCCCAGCGACCAATCGCTTGACCCAAGGCTAAGGCAGGAGTAATTATAGCCACTAAATGCCAAGCCATTAAACTTTTTTTTGTATTTAAATGTTTAGCTTTTAAGTTTATAAACAAAATTAAGGTTATAAACCCACCAATTAAAGCTCCATGAATAGAAAGCCCTCCTTGCCAAATTTTAAAAATAGCTAAGAAATTATGACTGTAATAATCAAAGTCAATAATTAACTCATATAATCTTGCCCCGATTATTCCTCCTATAATTAAATAAAAAGCCAAGTCAATAATAAAATCTTTTTTTATACTATATTTTTTCGCTAAATAAATAGTCAAAAGTAATGCAGAAAAAATAGCTAAAACCATAAAAAAACCATACCAATAAACTTGTATACCTCCTAAAGAAAACAATACTCTATTGGGAATATTGTAATAAAAATAATTAGTCATATTTTGGTGCGGACGGAGAGACTTGAACTCTCACGGGTTGCCCCACTTGGTCCTAAGCCAAGCGCGTATACCAATTCCGCCACGTCCGCTTATATACCTTATTTTATTTATATTTTAAAATTTGTCAAACTATTTCAATTAATTTTATTATAGCAGAAACTATGCTATATTTATAATAACTTAATTAACTATTAAAAGATAGGCTATATGAAACAAATTAAATTCGTACAGTTTTTTAATGAACTGACTATTAAAAATGTTCCTGAGGTAGGGGGGAAAAATGCCTCACTAGGTGAAATGTATCAAAAACTAACAAAGAAAGGTATTAACTTTGCCAATGGTTTTGCTACCACAGCCTCTGCCTATAATTATTTTCTAGAACAGAGCAGTTTAAAACAAAAAATTGAAAAAGTTTTATCTGATTTAAATACTCACGACGTGGAACAACTCATGAAAAAAGGAGCTCAAGTTAGAAGCTTAATTTTAAAAACTAAGCTACCAGAAGATTTTTCTAAAGCCTTAATAACTGCCTACCATAAATTATCTAAAGAAAGTGGGGTTAAAAATTTAGATGTAGCAGTTAGATCTTCAGCTACTGCGGAAGATTTACCTGACGCTTCCTTCGCTGGTCAACAAGAAACCTATCTCAACATTCAAGGAGAAAAGCAATTGCTCGTTGCTGTTAAAAAATGTATCGCTTCCTTATTTACTAACCGTGCTATTTCTTATAGAGTTGATAAGGGCTTTGATCATTTTACCATTGCTTTATCAGTGGGAGTGCAAAAAATGATTAGATCTGATTTAGCTTCTTCCGGAGTAATGTTCTCCATAGATACTGAGTCTGGTTTTGAAAAAGCTGTAATTATTAACTCAATTTATGGTTTAGGGGAAAATATTGTTCAAGGAAAAGTTAATCCTGATGAATTTTATGTTTTTAAACCTACCTTAGCAATTATTTCTAAATCCCTTGGTAAAAAGGCTTTAAGAATGATATATAATCCCAAGGGTAATAATCCAGTTAAAGACATAAAAGTTTCTGACAAAGAACAGCGAGAGTTTTCTATAAACGACAAGCAAGTTCAAACTTTAGCTAAATGGGCAATAGAAATTGAAAAACACTATGGACGCCCTATGGACATGGAATGGGCTTTAGACGGAAAGGATAATAAGCTTTATATTCTACAAGCTCGTCCCGAAACTGTACAAAGCATGAAAAATGTTAACATATTAGAATCTTATCATCTAAATGAAAAGTCTGAAATTATTGTCTCTGGTCAAAGTGTGGGTAATAGAATAGGTGCTGGAACAGCTAATCGCATAATGAGTATTAGAGATATTAAAAACTTTAAACCCGGTGAAGTTTTAGTAACTGATATGACTGACCCTGACTGGGAACCAATTATGAAAATTGCCTCTGCCATTGTCACTGATAAAGGTGGTAGAACTTGCCATGCTGCAATCGTATCAAGAGAATTAGGTATTCCTTGCGTGGTAGGTTGCGAAACAGTTAGTAAAAAAGTAAAAGGTGGTGATAAGATAACTATAAGTTGTGCTGAAGGTGAAGTTGGTCATGTTTATAAAGGAGAATTAAAGTTTAAAATAAAGAAAACAAACATTGGTAATTTACCAAGACCAAAAACTAAAATCATGTTAAATATTGGTGAACCTGACTTTGCTTTCTTAAATTCTTTTATACCAAATGATGGCGTTGGTTTAGCTAGACTAGAGTTTATTATAAATAATCAAATAAAAATTCATCCTTTAAGTTTAATAAACTATAATAAAATTAGTGATAAAAATGTTAAAAGAAAAATTGATGATTTAACTAGTGGTTATAGTGATAAAAAACAATTCTTTATTGATAAATTAAGCCAAGGTATCGCCATGATAACCGCAGCTTTTCATCCTAATGATGTAATAATTAGACTCTCAGATTTTAAAAGCAATGAATATGCTAACCTTATTGGTAGTTCCAAGTATGAACCCTCTGAATCTAATCCTATGATTGGTTGGAGGGGAGCTTCTAGATACTACTCTAAAGAATTTTTACCTGCCTTTAAATTAGAATGCCAAGCTCTAAAAATAGTTAGAGATAAAATGGGCTTAAAAAATTTGAAAATAATGATACCATTTTGTAGAACTCTAGAAGAAGCAAAAGAAGTTTTAAAGATTATGGCTAAAGAAGGCTTAAAACAAGGCCAAGACGGTTTAGAGGTTTATGTTATGGCTGAAATACCTGCTAATATCTGGCTAGCTGAAGAATTTGCTGAAATATTTGATGGTTTTTCAATTGGTTCAAATGACTTAACTCAACTTACTTTAGGAATTGATAGAGATGCTGGAGGAACTCTAAAAGTACTTGGAGATTCTAATGAAAAAAATGAAGCTGTAAAGAAATCTATTGTTCACTTAATAACTGCTGCTAAAAAGCATAAGACTAAAGTAGGTATTTGTGGACAAGCACCTAGTGACTTCCCTGATTTTGTAGAGTTTCTTGTCGAAAATAAAATAGACTCTATTTCTCTAATAGCTGATGCAGTTATTAAGACAACTATAACGGTGAATAAAGCTGAACAAAAACTGAATAAAAAGAAACAATAATAATCTATCATATTAGTTAAATATAAAAGAGTCACAATAAAGTGACTCTTTTATATTATTCTTTTTTTATATATTCTTATTTTAAAACTTCAATCTTTAACCTTTTAAGACCAAACTCTTTAGCCTTCTCTTTTTCATCTAATTTCATGGCTATATCCACCCTATAGTGATAACGACTATTCATTCTATCAGTAACCAAACAATCACCAAAACCTTCAATGTTAAGTCTTGTACCAAGAGGAACAAAATTCGCAGCACATCTTCTATAGCCTTTCTCTAATGCTAAACAAATGTTCTCTCCATTAGCAGCCTGACAAGGATCTCCCCAGCACTGATTAATATCTCCCGCATTATAAGCTGTTACAGGAATGTGTAAGGTTTGTATAACCTCCCAAGGACGATTAAGATTTTCCGGTAAATGGTTTATAACATCCTCAACCATTACTTCTTTCTCAAGCTGTTCTGTAATATTCTCCTTAATAATCTCTGACAAAAATACTTTAGCTTCCAAGTCTAAATTTTCTTGCGCTAAAATAGGTAAAGGGAAAAAAACAAAATTAAACACAAAGGCGAATAGAACCCAAAAAACTAAATGCTTGTAGAAATATTTTATTATTATTTTCATACTTATCTTTAAAAATAAAAAATCTACTTTAAATGAAGTAGACACGAAATTTAACATTTCATCTCTTTTTAGCATAGCTAATAAATAATGTCAAGCAGAAATTGTCAAATCATTGACAAGTATAAAGATATGTGATATACTTATATAATTAATCTGATTTTTAACAATTAAATAAACCGTATATTATGAAAAAAATAATTTTTTTATTCGCCATTGTAGTAACCACTCTTAGCAGTTGCCAGAGCTACCGCTACGTCAGTCAAGAGTCTCAAACAGAAGAACTTCGTAAACAAATAACCGTTTGCGAGAAAAAGCTCAACCGCTACGAACACCAGCTATCAAGTGGTGATAGCTCAGCCATACACATGGTAGAGCTCTATCGTCATCAATTGATGGGCTACGAACAAGCCCTTGCCGATAAACTCTCTTCAACTGAAGAGAGAGTGTCTATAAATACCAACGATCCCTATGGAGGATCAATGTTTATGAGTAGTTCGAAAAATGGTTCCACAGCACTACAAAATCCTGTAACCGATAATGCTAACTGCCTACTGCTAGTGCAAAACCGGTTTAGAAAGATCAGTCAGTACTATGACATAAAAAACACTGTAGACTTCACTGTCTACAGGGTAAAGGTTAAGGGAAAGCAAAATCGCCAACTCCAAAACTGGAGCCTAAGTGAAGTAAACTGGAACCAGTCAGTAGTTGTTATCTCGGGTACAATTAGACCCGAAGAAAACAAAGCTCTACAATTAAACCCTGGCTATTACGTAGTCAAATTTCGTAGACAGGGAAAAAATTATTATGACTTAGCAGTTCTCGACCCTTCAAGGTCAATGGCTCTAAGTCAAGAGGATTTGATTGGCACTGACTACAGTGTCAAGCAAATAAATGCTCTAGTGGGAATAAAGCCAAAATAAAGTAATTTTCCACAAAAAAATAACCCCCTTCTAAACTTAGGGGGTTTTTATTTTTTTAAATAAATATTAAACGATCGCTTCACCAACTATACCTTGAAAAGGTAAGTATTTAAACACAAACCAAGTAATTCCGTAAGAAGCTAGAACAATTACCATTCCTATAATAGCATTTTTTAAATTTGCTTTAGCTTTAGTAACCTGTTCTTCATTACCTCCTGCAGTCATCCACTTGTAACCCGAGATTATAATTAAAATTAAAAAGATAATACCAAGTAAACCTAAGGCAATTTGAATTACAGTGGCCACTATTTCTACAGCTGTAGCCTCTCCACCCGTATCAGTAAAACCAGCATTTTGACGAAATATATCAGTTTGACTATCTATAGAGCTTGAATCTTCCAGCATGGGTGTTTGAGCGTAAATAGTAATAAAGGGAAATAAAATTATGATTATTATGAAAGCTGATTGTATTTTTTTTAAAAATTTATTCATATTATTATTATGGAATAGGAGGATTTACGGTAGTAGCTCCGCCACTGCCACCCTGTCCAATTAATTTAGAAAACACAAACTCCCAAATAGCATAAGAACCTAAAACTATAATAAGTCCTATAATTGCATTTTTAAGTTGAGACTTTGCTTTAGTAACCTGTTCTTCATTGCCACTAGCAGACATCCACTTATAACCAGCTAAAATTATTAAGACAATAAATATTATACCTAAAAGACCCAAAAAAATATTTACAACTGTTCCGGCTATAGCAGACACGGTAGTCTCATCAGCTGGGGCATAAGGACCACTGGTTACCGCTACATTTTGTACTCTATCTAAAGGATTATTACTATTTATATTACCTGGATCTTCCTGAGCTAAAATTATAACAGGAGAAAACAACAAACTAAAAATAGCTGATAATAAAATATATTTTTTTAATAATTTTTCCATATTATTTAGACATTAACTATCATTCTCAGGCATAGTTAAGGTATTTATTACTAAAATGTTAAATATGAACCATGTTATAGCATACGCGGCCATGACAATAACTAAACCAATAATTGCGCCCTTTATAATTTGCTTACCTTTCTCAATTTGCTTCTCCTTTCCACCCTTTCCGCCTAACATCCATTGTATTCCACCATACATTGTTAAGCCTATAAATATAATTCCTAGAAAGCCAAACGAATAATAGAGTATAGTAGAAATAATAACTTCTGGAGAATTAGCATCTTTTTGATAACCACTTCCAGTTACAACTCCGTCAAAAGCTGAGTCAACACAATCTTCACCGGAACATCCACTTCCACCAAAAGCTTTATCAATTTGTGCTGAAACAGGAACCACTAAAAGAAAAACTAAACTGAAAGTCAAAAATAATTTAATTAATGTTTTTTTCATATTATCAACTCATCAAAGTTTTATCCATTAAGACCCTGACCACAAACCAAGTTATAGCGTAAGCAGAGAAAACAATTAAAACGCCTATAGCTGCATTCGTTATTAGACTCTTAGCTTTTTCAATTTGCTGATCATTACCCGCTGCTGTCATCCAGGAAATACCACCAACAATTATTAATATAAGGAAAATTACCCCTAAAAATGACAAGACAAGAGCAATGATATTACCAATACCTGACTCAAGTGATTCTTCTGAATTAAAAACTGTATTTAAATAACCACTTTCATTAGCTGTTTTTTCTAACCCTGTAGAGTTTTTAAAATCAAAGCCACTGGCTAAAGTAATAGGGGCTGAACTAAAACCTACTATTAAAAGAGCTATAAAAATATATATAATCTTTTTCATAATTAACTTGTAAGCATTGTTCCTACAAAGGCAGTAACAGCGTAGGCTGAGAATACTATAACTAAACCTAT
>Ga0307992_1001671_pt1 | contig 13042 bp, 11 predicted proteins | sample EllFjometagen133_FD_203162 | JGI IMG/M metagenome (GOLD analysis project Ga0307992, IMG submission 203162) | Marine microbial communities from Ellis Fjord, Antarctic Ocean - #133 | ecosystem: Environmental > Aquatic > Marine > Unclassified | place: Southern Ocean | collected 2014-10-08
ATCCGGTAGATGATTTTTTTGAATAGGAGGAATTAATGATAAAAGAAAAATATAATCAATGGCGTTTATCCTACCAAATTGGCAGAATAAGAACAATAGGTTATATACACAAGTTATGGGCAAGGCGAAAAAAGGAAACCGAGAATGAAAGAAATTTTGTTAGCAAATAAAAAACTGAAAAGAAATGCCACCGCACAAGCATACACATTTGCAATTCACACAAGCCGACACACAGACCAAAAATTGCAAAAGAGTATGTTTTAGCCAACGCACCGAAAAAGAACGACAATGATTAAGAAAATTGAAGAAATAAATAAACTCGGAATATTTGATAACTACAAATGGAAATGCTCGAAAGAATTTAGCAGATATAATATTTGTTTCGGATTTAACGGAAGTGGGAAATCTATACTATCGAATTTCTTTAACTTGATTACTACCAATGGAAATTTTTCGCAAGAACAAAAAAAAGGATTGTTTAAGGACATAAAGACAACCGAAAACGACTCGGAAGTCAAATTCAAAAACAACCTTACTTACCCAACAAAACCGTCTCAAGAAAATAAGAAGATTTATGTTTTCAATTCAAATTTCATTGCTAATCACGTTTACGATGGAACTGTTGGAAAAATGTCAAAATTCAATGTGAAAGAAACAGTTTTAGAAGACCCAACGGTAAAAAAAATAAACACAGACATTGAAACTAAAACCACTAAGAAAAAAGATAAAGAGGATAAGAAAACAAAAATTGCAGAAAAGTTTGATGAAATAAAAAAAAGGTACAATGCTGTTTACAGAGAACATTTTCCAAATCGACAATTAAGAGTTGGCAATGTTATTCCTGGTATTACTGATCTGCCCGAAAAATCAAAAACTGAAATAGAGCAAACAATTACTCAAAAAATTGCCGAATACAAACTGAGTGAAAAACAAGCCAAACTTGAAAGCGATATTGCAGAGATTTCAAAACTCACATTTGAAAAAATAAACATTGACCTTGAAAAAATATCAAAACTTTTAGAGCAATCAGCAAAAGAAAACGCAACCGATAATCTAACAGAAAAGATAGAACTTTATAAAAAAGAGATTGAAGAAGAAAAAAGTGAAAAGATTGAACCTTGGTTTAAATTAGGCAAGCAACTTTTAAAAATATCTAAGGAAAAGGATAAAAGCATTTGCCCTGTTTGCAAAACTGATTTAACAACTTCAATTGACAGTTTAATTACGGAATTTTCAGATTATTTCGATAAAAGTTATTTGGACTTTATTGATAAACTTAAAAGCTTAAAAGAAAATATTGATAATTCAATTGAGTTTCAAAAAACTAATGAGAGTAATGCAAACTCATTGAAAAGCTACGGTGAAAAATATGACAAATTCATAGAAATTAAATTTCCTAAGCTTGAACAAGCTGAAATCAAGAATGATTTATCAGACCTTCAAAATCATATTATCTCAAAACAAGGAAATTCAAGTAAGAAAATCACAATAGATATTGAGCCAATTAAAACTCTAATTGAAACTTACAACAACAATAGTGAAAAGCTGAACAGCTTCAAAAGCAATGCACTTACCAATTTAAGAAATCAAAAAATTGACCCAACAATAATTGACAGAGAAATACGAGACAACTACACTAAATTAATATACTTAGACTTAAACGGAACAGACGAAGAAAAAAGAATTGAAAAGTTCCATACTGCAACTTCTGAAATTTCGACAATTACAACAGCAATAAGCGAATTAACCGACAAGAAAGCTCAGCGTTTAAAAGAGTTGAAAATGGAAGCCAAGAAGGTAGGAGAATATTTGGTAAAACTCGGTATTACACATTTTACCATTGATTTGAGAGAAGGCGAAGAAGAAAATAATATCCTTATAAAATACAAAGGAAATGATGAAACCAAAAAGCGATTACAAAACACATTAAGTGAAGGAGAAAAAACTGCTTTAGCTTTTGCCTATTTTATGAGCAAAGTAACAACCGAAGTTACCAATAAAGGACAAACGATAATTGTAATTGACGACCCTGTTTCAAGTTTAGATGACAATCGTTTATACAGTACTGCTTTTCTAATTCACGATGAATTTAAAGACTTCAAACAGCTTTTTGTTTTGAGCCATAATATGCTATTCTTAAAATATATCAATCCATTTTTTAAAAAGGAGAAAGAAACATATTTGATTAGCAAAGGAGAAATTGAAGATTTGCCAGCTTCATTAGAGAACTTTCAAAGTCCATATTTCTATATGCTTGAAAGTGTTGTTAATTTCAATAGTAAGGAAAAAACTGAGGATGACTATGAAGATGCCCGAAAATTCTTACCAAATTATATAAGGCGAATTTTAGAAACATTTTTCAGTTTTAAATATGCTCAATTATCTAACAAAAGTGGAAAAACACCTGGGTTACCAGATTTCATATTTGAGATAATTGATTACGATACCATTGAAGATAAAACAGTAGGAGGAATTACAAAATCCAACATAAAAAGTAAACTAAACAGCATTAATAAAGTTTGTGATAATTTCTCACACGGAAATATGCAACAACTTGATAATTGTAATTTTATATCAGACGAAACATTAAAGGAAATTGCCACTGACACATTGGATATTATTGAGTTTTTTGACAATATGCACAAAGAAAAAATCGAAAAACTTATAAATCCAGTAGTAGCAGAATCAACGGAGTAAAATATTGAATATGACAAACGAAGAAATAAAAAGATTAGAGACGGAATTGTGGGGAGCAGCTGATAATTTGCGTGCAAACTCAAAGCTTACAGCAGCAGAATATAAAGACCCTGTTTTGGGTTTAATCCTTTTACGCTACGCTCAAAACAAATTTGAAGAAGCTAAAAAGCAGATAGAAGAAAATTTGCCGATTAACCCGAGAACCAATAAAAAAAGAGAAGTTACAAAAGATGACTTTTTGGGTGCAGGAGCGATGTATTTACAAGAAAAATCTAAGTTTGATTATCTTGTAAATTTGCCTGAAAGCACAATTATTGCCGAAGCGGTAAACAATGCAATGCGATTAATTGAAACCGACTACAAAGACCTTGAAGGTATTTTACCAAAGAACTATCAGGAATTTGATGCCGATTTATTGCATTCGCTTATTCGTGTTTTTAATAAAGATGCTGTAAAAAATCTGACAGGCGATGTGTTTGGTAGAATTTACGAATTCTTCCTAATGAAGTTCTCAATGAGTGGTGCCGGTGCTCAGGAAGGTGGCGAATTCTTTACACCGCCTTCGTTGGTACAAATGATTGTAAACTTTATTGAACCATACCACGGAATTATTCACGACCCTGCTTGCGGTTCGGGTGGTATGTTTATTCAAACAGGATATTTTATTAAAAACAAAACCAATAAACAGGTAAACGAAGCCACTACAGTTTACGGAACAGAGTTGAAGTCTAACACCGTTCGTCTGGCGAAAATGAACCTTGCCATTCACGGAATTGAAGGGAAAATAATTGAGGATAACAGTTTTTATAGCAATCCGCACAAGCTAATAGGAAAATGCGATTTTGTAATGGCTAATCCGCCTTTTAACGTAAAAAAAATTGATAAAAATAGAGAATATGTAAAGACTGACAAACGCTTGCCCTTTGGCCTGCCAAAATCCGACAACGGAAATTATATGTGGATACAGTATTTTCACTCTTACCTAAACGAAAAAGGTCGTGCTGGTTTTGTTATGGCAAGTTCGGCTACCGATGCAGGTAATTCTGAAAAACTGATACGCCAAAAACTCATAGAAACCAAAAATGTAGATATCATTGTTTCTGTGGGTAATAACTTCTTTTATACCCGTTCGCTGCCTTGTCATTTATGGTTTTTAGACAAAGGCAAGCAACCAGCAAATAAGAATAAAATTTTAATGCTTGATGCACGAAATACGTATCGTGTAGTAAATACAACCATTAACGATTTTTCTGATGGACAACTTTTAAACTTTGCCACTATTGTTCAGTTATATCGTGGAAACTGCGAAGCCATTACTATTGCCGAAGCAGCACACCAAAAATCACTAAAAGAGCAATTTGAAACCCTAAACGAACATTACCAAAGGCTTGCAACAGATTTAAAAGAAATTGCCAATGAATTAAAAAATGATGATTTAATAATTTCAGAGGCTGTTGATTTTAACGATTTTGAAAATACAGAACAGGCAACCGTCATTTTTGAAAAGTTTGAAAAACCTGCACCAAAAATTTATGAGTATATAAAAGAACAGGAAACCGAAATTGCAAAAATCACTAAGCAAGTTGTAGATAAGGAGATTGAGAAGAAAACGGCATCTGCCAAAATGAAGCCTTTTAAAGAAAAGCTGAACAAACTAAACAAACCTATAAAAGCTTACCAAACAGTAACAGCCGAATTTTTAAAAGAAGCTAAACAAGGCATTGGCGATTGGGAAAAACTATTAGAGTGGTTCCCTGATAATAAATATGTAGACGTTGAAGGACTTTGTAAAATAGTTGGTTTAGAAGAAATTGAAGAAAACGACTATTCACTCACACCCGGGCGATATGTGGGTTACAGCATACAAATTGATGAAGATTTTGACTACAAAACCCGAATGACTGAAATACACAGCGAATTGACAAAGTTGAACACCGAGGCCAACAATTTAATGAGTCAAATTCAAAGCTTGGAATTATGATGGAAAAGTGGAAAGAATATAAGTTTAGCGAGATAGCTGATTTCCCTCCCAAAATAAAAATGGAAAAGGGAGAAGAATATCCATTTGTTTTAATGGATGAAGTGGATGCAGGTTTCAAATATGTTAGAGCTTCATTCACTAAAAAATATAATGGAAGTGGAGCAAAATTTGAAAATGGCGATACCTTATTTGCTCGAATTACTCCAAGTCTTGAGAATGGTAAAATTGCTCAAATAAAAGATATTGATAAACCTGCTTTTGGTTCAACAGAATTTTTTGTTTTTAGAGGCAAAAAAGATGTTAGCGATAGTGATTTCATATATTACTTATCAAAGACGGATTGGTTCAGACAAAATGCAATTAATAGCTTTGTTGGTGCTTCTGGAAGACAAAGAGCAGACACAAAATTTGTTGGGAAAACGAAACTAACAGTTCCACTACTTCCCACCCAACGCAAAATAGCCAACATTCTTTCAGCATACGATGACCTGATAGAAAACAACCTAAAACGCATTAAACTGCTGGAGGAGATGGCACAAAAAACTTATGAGGAGTGGTTCATACGCTTTAAATTCCCCGGTCACGAAACTGTTGTTTTTGATGAAGAAACAAGATTGCCAGAAGGGTGGGCAAGAACTCAGATTGGAAATTTGGTTGATTTTCAAAACGGTTATGCTTTTAAAAGTTCCATTTATACTAAAGGAGCAAAATATAAAATTGTAACAATTAGGAATGTACAGGACGGAATGTTTATCCCGAAAGTCACAGACACAATTAGTAAAAAGCCTACTAATTTGAAAGATTACCATTTATTAAATACTGGTGATATTATTATGTCTTTAACGGGTAATATTGGTAGAATTTGTCTTGTTTACGGAAATGATTATTTGCTAAATCAAAGAGTAGCAAAACTAAAACCAAGAAAAGAAATTTATCAGAGTTTTGTTTATTGTCATTTTAGGAATAAGTATACTTTAAAAGTTTTAGAAAACATTTCTAATGGTGCTGCACAACAAAATCTTAGTCCCGTAAATGCAAGTAAACAAAGGTTTGTTGTTGCAACTGATGAATGCTTGACAAAGTTTAATAGAATAGTAAAACCTTTTATTGTAACAATTAGCACATTAAATCTTCAAAATCAAAACCTAAAAGAAGCCCGAGATATTTTATTGCCACGGCTAATGGCAGGTATGATAGATGTTGAAAAATTAGAGTTAAAACTATGAGCTACGAATATTCAGAAGATAATTTAGTAGAAGCAGCAGCCCAGCAAGCCTTAGAAGATTTGGGTTGGAAGGTAGAAACCGCTTGGACAAAAGAGACTTTTGGCGAAGATGGTCTGCTCGGTAGAGAAGATAAATCGGAAGTTATTCTAAAACGCTATTTATTGCAAGCACTAAAACAGCTAAATCCAAACTTGCCAAATGTTGCCTATCAACACGCCATTGACCAGATTAGCCAAAAAGTAGCCGATAAAAAATTGGTTCAAATCAATAAAGAAAAATATACGCTTTTAACCAAAGGTGTTGATGTAAGTTTTACCAACGACAAAGGTGAATTGGTAAAGAAAAAACTTAAAGTTTTTGATTTTGATAATGCCGAAAATAATCACTTTTTAGCTGTTCGACAATTAGAAGTTGTAGGTGATTTATACAACCGCAGACCAGATATTGTTGGTTTTGTAAATGGCATTCCTTTAGTGTTTTTCGAGCTTAAAGCTCACCATACCGATTTGCGAAATGCTTATACCGATAATTTAACCGATTACAAAGATACTATTTCTCATATTTTTCATTCTAATGCTTTTATCATTTTAAGTAACGGAACAGATGCCAGAGTTGGAACGCTTACAAGTCCATACAAGTTTTTTGCAGAGTGGAAACGTATAGAAGAAGACGAAGAAGGTATAGTAAGTTTGGATACAATGCTTCGTGGAACTTGCGATAAAACTCGCTTGATGGATTTGTTTGAAAATTTCATTCTTTTTGATAATTCTGCAGGAGATACGGTTAAGATACTGGCAAAAAACCACCAGTTTATCGGAGTTAACAAAGTTCTGAATAAAGCAAAAAATATTAAGGAACTAAAAGGCAAACTCGGTGTATTCTGGCATACACAGGGAAGCGGGAAATCATATTCAATGGTTTTTATTACTCAAAAAATTCACCGAAAATTTGGTGGTAGTTATACTTTTTTAATGGTAACAGACCGTACCGAGTTAGAACGCCAACTATATGATACATTTACAGGAGTTGGAGCAGTAACAGAAAAAAATGTAAAAGCAAAAAGCAGAGACCATTTGCGTAAGTTGCTCAAAGAAAATCACCGTTATGTGTTTTCCTTAATTCATAAATTTTCATTTGATAAGAAAAAAGAAAGTGAATATCCGCTTATTACAGACAGGAAAAACATAATTGTAATTTCAGATGAAGCCCACCGAACACAAGCAGGTACATTTGCCAGAAATATGCGTTTTAACGGTATTCCAAATGCGTCATATCTGGGTTTTACTGGTACGCCTTTAATTAAAGAAGAATTAGAGCTTACAAAGAATATTTTTGGTGAGTATGTTTCTATTTACGATTTTAAACGATCCATTGATGATGGTGCTACACTTCCTTTACGTTATCTGAACAAAGGCGAGAAATTAGATATTGAAAATCCGCAATTAGATGATAGAATGGCGGAGCTAATCGAGAATGAAGATTTAGACGAAGACCAACGCAGAAAATTAGAACGAGAATTTAAAAGGGATTATCCTGTTCTTACTTCCGAAAAGCGATTAGATGCAATTGCAAAAGATTTGGTTTGGCATTTTAATGAAAGAGGTTATCAAGGAAAAGCAATGTTTGTTGCTATTGATAAACCAACTGCCGTTAGAATGTATGATTTAATGATGAAGTATTGGCCTGATTATGTTGCAGAATTAAAAGAAAGAATAGAGATCACCCAAGACCAACAAGAAGAATTGCAACTAAAACGAAAACTGGCAAAAGTTGAAGAAACAGAAGTTTGCGTTGTAGTGAGCAGTGAACAAAACGAGGTGGATAAATTCCGAAAATTGAAATTGGAAATTGCACCGCACCGTAAAAAGATTGTTGAACGAGATTTAGAAAAAGAATTTAAAGACGAAGAAAATCCGTTTCGTTTCGCTATTGTTTGTGCAATGTGGATTACCGGTTTTGATGCTCCTTGTGTTTCTACTGTTTATCTTGATAAGCCAATAAAAGGTCATACTTTGATGCAAACCATTGCCAGAGCCAACCGAGTTTATGATGACGAAAAAGAAAACGGTTTGATTGTAGATTATGGCAATGTTTACAAACAATTAGAAAAAGCCTATTCGATCTATGGAGAAGGAGATAAAAGCGGTTCTGGTGGTAAAACAACTAATGGTGAAGGCGGAAGTCCTGTTGAGAAGTTAGAAAAATTGGTTGACGAACTAAAAGAAGCCATTCGAGCAACAAAAGGATATTTAAAGGAACTCGGTTTTAATTTGTCTGATTTGATGAATACCAAACCAATGGAGAAGTTAGCAAAAATTAATGAGGCAACAGATGTAGTAACCTTAAACAAAACCACTCGAACCAAATTTGAAATAATGGCAAGAGATGTTTTTAGAAAGTATAAAGCGCTTTATCCCGAAGATGAAATAAAGCCTTTCATTAAACAATTCAATGCAATTGAAGCCATTTATGACGCCTTAAACCAAAAAGTAAAAACGGCTGACATTACCGAAATTATGTTGCAGCTTCAAGAAGTTGTAAATGACAGTGTATTTATTAATGAAGTTGCTGAACCCGCGCCAGATTATATTGATTTAAGCAATTTAGATTTTGACAAACTAAAAGCTGCTTTTCAAAAGATAAAAAGGAAAAATACCATTGTTTTTGATTTACAAAAAGCAATCGAAAAGAAGCTGAAACAGATGGTGAAAGAAAATCCTTTGCGTTTGGAATTTTACGAAAAATACAAAGAGATTATTGAGGAATACAATAATGGGAAAGATATAAATGCAACTAAAAAAGCATTTGACGATTTAACAGACTTCCTTAATAATTTATCAAAAGAAGACAGCCGAGCAATGCGAGAAGGACTTGACGAAGAAACACTTGCAATATTTGATTTACTAAATAAAGATACTTTGACCGATAAGGAAAGAGACGAAGTAAAGAAAGTATCGAAACAGACTTTGGAAACTTTGAAAACAGAAAAACTTAAAGTGGAACGATGGAGAGAAAGCACTCAATTGAAAGCACAAGTTAAGACCGCAATTTACGACACTCTTTTATGGCTACCCCAAGAACCATATTCGGAAAATGAAGTTGATGAAAAAACGAATGTAATTTATCAGCACATTTTCACAAATTACTATGGTGGTGGAAAAAGTATTTATAATGTTAAAGTTGCATAGAATGAAAAGCCCACGCATAAAGCCATACACATTTGCAATTCGCACGAGCCAACGCTTAACCAAAAATTGCAAAAGAGTATGTCTTGCAAACGCACAGGAAGAAATGAAAATTGTAGCAAATTTGAAAGATAAAATGATTGACAACAAAGAATGCCAGTGCCTAACAAAGGCTATAAAAAATAGGCGATTTAGTAGTAATATCAAGGCTTGTAGTCCGCATCAACTTCATCATAACTTTGAAAGAGACATCGTCTAACTTTACATAACCAAACTATTATAAAATAATTCAAAAAAACACTTGCCATTTTATTTTAAAATGTTTATATTTAAAGTAGTATTAGTGATCAAGAGAAATGTTATGATAACAGAACAAATAAGAACTTTAGAGTATATACAAGAATTCCTAGGATATGGTAGTTCAAGTAAAATAACTGAAATTTATACTCATGTGATTGATCATGGTGAAAAGGGAGTAAGAAGTCCTGCTGATTTTTAGATTAGGTTGCTTTATAAGCAACATAAAATAATTGCAAAAAAAGAAAAAAATTATGTATAATGTAAATAGTAATAAACAATTAACAATAAACAAGCAACATAGATTAGGTAGCCATAAAAAGCAACATTTGCTATTTTCATTAGTACACCTAATCTTATGTTATGTGTAAAAGGAGATAAAGATGTCAGATTGGATTTTTAATAAAAATGGTCAAGCCACAATAATTCTGGATAAAGATTGCATTAGAAATAATGCTGGTCAAGTTATTGCGTGGATTCAAAGAGAGCATTTATATTCTATAAGTGGGCAACATATTGGCTGGTTTGAGGGAGGTGTCTTGTATGACTCTAGCAACAGCGCAATAGGCTTCATTAAAAACAGCACAGGTTCCTTACCAAGTCGTCCAGGTATTGGTGGCACTCCTGGCACTCCAGGTTTTGCTGGTCGTCCCGGTCGTCCAGGTCTAGCAGGTGTTCCGGGGAAGCCCGGCCGAGGTGGTTGGTCACAAAAAGACTTGGCGTCATATTTCAACACATAACAATAAAATGCACCAGACCGAAACTCTACTGATTTTTAGTTATAATACTAATTTTTAATAATCGTTTCGGCAGGTGATTTAGAGCGTTAGGTGTACAAAATATTTAGGAGGAAGATATGCTTAAGAAGAATTTTAGAAAAGTTCCTCGACAAATAATTTTAAAGGTTAAGCAATCCGAATCAAGATATTTTGTTGCAGGTTGTCTGGAAACGTATTCAAGGACTGATATTCATGATGGAATATTAAGACACTTGGATATAATTTTAAATGATAATCAACTTGAATTTCCAAAAGAGAAAATTCCAGAATCACGTCGAGGTAAATACAGTGACATTAATATTAATGGGCAAATAATTAAACGATATGATTTACCTAAAGAAACATATTCTGTAACTATTGAGGCACCAAATTATGGTGATAGCTATAAAGGGACACATGATGTAACCTGGTCAAAGAAAAGATATCAAAGAGATTTTATTGCACCACATTTATCAACCATAAAAATTGAATGTCTAGATACTTCTCAAGAGTTAGATATCTATACTTTTAAATTTGAAGTGAGTGAAGTATTAGATAAAGAATCCCAAGATTTTGAATCAAGAGCATTAGAATGTATAAATTTATTACAAGAGAACATTTATAAATCTGATTTAATTGAGGCAGGATCAACATTTTCTGATTATTTACAAACAGTAAAATTAACATGGGAAATTTTACCACCTGGCACAAAAGATGAGGTGATTCAAAGAATATTTCGAGGTATAAAACCTACGCCTGAACAAATAGAGACAGCCACAGACAGATATAATTTTTTCACCAAATTGAATCCAATTAAATTGGTATATGGTACAAGTGGCTTTCAAAGATATTTTGGTGCATTATTAAACGAAGAATTAGTTGTTTTTGAAAATGTAAAATATGGTAATGCAATTTATGTGATGTTTGAGAATTGGCAAGAATTGAGCACAAAAAGCAGAATTGATTTATTGTCAGGGCGTTTTGGTGATAACTTTAATAGAGTGATTCATCGTAAAGGTTGGAAGGGCGAAATAAAAAGAATTATTAAAGAGCATAAAAAAGCCACCTAACAAAATAATGAACGCGGATTGAAAAACGCGCCATCTTTTCATTGATTTTGGTTTTGTGGAATCACTTTTTCAAGTAAAGTATCTCTTGGTTTTTCAACCGGTTATTATTGCCGTTATGTGGTTATTTGATTGTTTCGATGAAAGTGTGTGTAAGATTATATCAATGCAGAATTGTATAAGATTATTAATTTATAATATTGAAAGGAAGAGAATTATGAAAAAAGAAAAGATATTTTTTTTGCTACTATTCTTTATGTTGAATTATGCTAATTCTCAAGCTCAACAAAGTGAAAAATTAAAACCATATGTAAATACTCTGAAAGAAAAAGGCGATGAACCAATTCATTTTATTCTTGATAAATTAGATCATTACGATCTTATCCTTTTTGACGATGCATTACACACAGCTGTTGAACCTTTTGAATTCTACCAAGACTTGATTAAAAACGTAGATTTTCAAAAAAAAGTTAAATATGTTTTTCTGGAAGCAGTTTCAATTAATCAACAACCTGCTCTTGATGAATACTTTGAGTCAAAAGTAGATGATCTAAAGTTTTTATATCCTGCTTTTCAAAATGATTTTAGCGGCACTGGTTGGCCATATAAAACCTATTTTGATTTACTGCAAACCATTTGGAAAATAAACTCTACACTACCCGTTCAAGATCGATTTAAAGTGATTGCGGTTAATGCACCAACTTATTGGAAAGAAATAAATACACCGAAAGATATAGATTTATTCAGACTTTCACTTGCAGGCAATAATTATACGATGTACAAAATTATTCTTTCATATTTGGATAATTTTAAATCTGGTGAAAAAGGTATATTTCTCACAAATACACGCCATGCCTACAAGGGAATTAAAAACAGGGAAAATAAATATTATTGGAATTGTGGTACATTTTTTTATTTACATAATCCAGGGAAAACTTATTCCGTGCATTTCCACAACATTAATTTAAGTTTCGAAGGGAAAAAGGAAGTTGATTCCAAGATCCTCAAAACTACAGAAGGATTAGAAAATGTAATTGTTAAGTGGGTGCGCATGGAAAATGGCTTATGGGATAGTGCGTTTGAAATATTTGGAAATACTCCAATTGCTTTTGATTTAAAAGACACTCCATTTGGCAAAGCTGAATATATAGGTAACCATATGCTGGATATAGCATCAGGTCAGAAAATGTATAATGCTTACGATGCATTGATATTTTTAGCACCTGTTGAAAAACTACGTCAGACTGCCATGGTAGATTTTATATATACAGAAGAATATAAGCATGAGTTAGAAAGGCGATCAAAGTTTCTTTATACTGAAGAACAAATCGATAAAATTTTAAACGATTATGGCCTAAAATCGTTAAGGGAATTTATAGATAACTATTTTATATACAAGCCTGAAATATTACAACCTCTGGCAAAAGAAATTGGTCCTCTTGAAGCATGGAAAACCAAAGAATAAACAAAATCATTAATGCAGACAGCAGTAATATTTGAATGTGGTGTGATTACCACATAACAATTGGCTGCACCTGATATTTTTCCACTAGCGCTCCATAGCCGCAAGTGAGCCAAAACATTAATAAAATTTGGGGATATAGGGAAATTCATAATTCTTTTGATATTATTTAAAAATTATTACTTTCTTTTTTATTCTTCGGTAAGACAATATTTACAAAATCATTAGATATTTTTAAATTTTTTTTATAATTTACATACAAATGAAGAAATTATTATTAAAACTTTTGATCTGTATTATATTTATAGGAAATATCTTTGCACAAGATATTAGGATAGGATTAGTGTTGGGTGGTGGAGGTGCAAAAGG
>Ga0307992_1001674_pt1 | contig 13010 bp, 13 predicted proteins | sample EllFjometagen133_FD_203162 | JGI IMG/M metagenome (GOLD analysis project Ga0307992, IMG submission 203162) | Marine microbial communities from Ellis Fjord, Antarctic Ocean - #133 | ecosystem: Environmental > Aquatic > Marine > Unclassified | place: Southern Ocean | collected 2014-10-08
TAGTTCATTGTGTTGCATATTGTTATCTAAATTAATTACTTAGTTTAGATAAATTATGACACAAATATTGTTAACTATGACATTTTAACTTTGCCCGCCCTATGACATTATCACGTTGGCGGGACAGCCTAATTAAGTATTAACACTAATGTTTATCAGAGAAATTAAAAAAGTAAGTACAAGCACCTAAAACAAGTAATCCTTGACAAAACAACAAATTAATTAAAGTGGCAGAAAAAAAAGAGCTTTACGCTTCTTAAAAAAGGAAATCTCCAAACTTGAAAAAGCCAAACAAAAAATGGACTCAAAAGAGGAGATATATTCATCAATCGCCAACATACTCATCACTTTCGCCGATAACAGTAATGAAGCGAGCCAGAAAAGACTTGCTCAATTCTTGGTAGAAATGAGGCTAAGTGATTGTTTTACTATTTATCTTGATGGCGAAAAACCATCATTGAAAAATAATAAAACCCTGAAAGATCTTATAGGGTCATTAATCAGACGACTTTCTGAAAATAACAACCCTTCTTCTAGAAAAACGCAAAAAGAAGAAATACACCTTTACCTAAAAAATGGCGAAAAAAACATCAAAAAAGAGTTTAATAAATTTATTATTAACAAATTAAACATCTTATACGATGCCGTTTAATAGATAAACCAGTGTAGCCACTTAGATTATAAGTTGCTTTTTTATTGAAAACTACGCAAGGCTTGGCGCTTTTTTTTAAAATCAGGAATCTGTCGAGCCACTAAGGTCCAAAAATTAGCACTATGATTCAACTCTTTTAAATGACAGAGCTCATGCACAATTAAATAATCCTGCAACTCTGGTGAAAGAAACACTAAACGATAATTAAAATTTAAACCACCACCTTTTGAACAACTACCCCAGCGCGTTCTTTGATCACGAATACTGAGGCGCTTATATTTAAATTGATAAAATTTATTAAAATATCCTAAGCGCTCAATCGCAATTGCACGAGCCTTTTCCTTATAACGAAGATAGTCACTTCTGGTTCCCTTAGCTAAAACTGAAACGGGCATTGCTTGTATTTTCTTAAATTGAGCTTCTAACCACTCTTTTTTCTCCGCAACAAAATTCTGAGCAAATTTTTCAGAAACCCAAAAAGGACGCGTCACTAAAACACGCCCATCAACCGACAAACTTAGACGCACATGTCGCGAACGGCGAACGCGACGATGCTCAATTTTTAATACAGAAATAATATCCATAATTTAAGATTGGATATTTCCGGTTACTTTTTTAATTAAAGCAATACTTCCCTGCGTTCCTAACTGATTATAGAATTTTAAACTATCTAATTTATTAATATCCATCCAAGTAGCTAAAGCTAAATAACCCTTTTCATCTTCATCAATATAATCTAACGAAAGCTCTCCGCCGATTTGTTTAACTATGAAATATAACAACTGGCAATTCCAATATTCATCTTTAATATGACCAGTACGATTACTGGGTTTATAGAAAGAAGAACGCGCTTCTATAATCTTACCAAGCTCAACCTTTAAGCCGGTCTCCTCCCAAAATTCTCTTTGTAGAGCCTCTGATAAACCTTCATCCATATTAACGCCACCACCAGGGAAATCATAGCCATCATGTTGAGAAGATAATAAAATTTGGCCGTCTTTAATTAACAAACCATAAACTGAAGGACGAAAACGAAATTTATCCACTGCTATTAAAAATTCATTTTTCTGATTATCATGACAAATTACTTCTTTTTTCATAAAAATAAACTATTTAATCTTTTTTAACCAAGCTTTAATTATTTTTTTCATCATTTGCTCCTTTTCAGAAAAACCATGATCAGTTTCAGGGATGATATGTGTAACTATTTCTCTTTTATCATTTAATTGTTGTTGCAACCAATCAGCAATATCTTGGGCTGGTCTACCAGCATATTCATCAAACTCAGCCAAAAAGGCTAAAATAGGCACCTTAACCTTAGCCAGAGTCTTTGATTTTTTACCAGATGAGTAATTAAAAATCTCTTCAATACTATCAGGGGTATATAAACTAATAAATCTCTGAGCATCAAGTCTGCTTGGCCAAGAAGATGTTGATAACAAGGCATGCGGCTTTCCAGCTTTTATTAGAACCCTAGCTTCTTTTAAGGCTCTCTGATAATCGCTTACACTAACCATCGTATCCACGCTAGCGTAATCACTCACTGGAGCAAGTAAAATAGCCCCTTTTATCAAGGACTGATTTTTCTTAGACAAATAATAAATAGTTTTTTGACAACCGGTGGAATGACCAACTAAGATTATACGTTTAACCTTACAATTTTTAGCATAATTAATCGCACCCTCAATATCATCTAGGCAATCAGCAAAAACTTCATGAGCTTCACCGGCCAACAAAGACTCTTTTTTTATAGTATCTTTTTTAAAATAATTAATTGTACCCGAACCACGATTATTAAAAGTAAGTACCGCATCCTTAGTACTAGCTAAAGATGTCATTAATTCAGAACGTGAAAAAATGCTACCGCCTAAGCCGTGCAAGAAAACATACAAATTTTCAGGCTTTTGACTACCAAGCCAAAAACCTTTTAGATTAACCTTTTTCGGGGTTAAAAAAGAAACAAAAGAAAAGTTCATAAAAATATCATTATTTCTATATATTATAGAGCAATATTACAATACGAGCAAAGCTAAATAAAAAACACCCCCGAAAAACGGGGGTGAATTTTTTATTTCTTCTTAAAACGAGGTTTGAATGTTTTAGCCTTAAAAGCAGGTTTAACTGCCTTTTTCTGTTTCTTCTCTAATCCAGCCATAGTTTCCTTGGGCTTAAAGACTTTAAATCCAGAAGAACGAACTCCCATCTTTAATTTTTTATAGGGTCTGTCAGTTTTTTTTGTAGCTGTCTTGGCAACTGGCTTTACTAATTTACTTGAGCTTGGTCGTGCAGAAGTCTTACGTCTAACCGGACGTCCTTTCGCCTCTTCTTTTAACTGAAACATTTTGCGTCTAAAAGCAAAACGATTACCACCATCAAATTCTGGATTAACAATTAAAGAAGCATCGCTGCTCTTAGCTGCCGGTGATGCAGATTTTCTAACAGGTTTTTCAGTGGCCAAGGAACGGTTATTATTTTTTAATACCAGCTTCTTTTTAAATTTATTTTGTTTAACTTCTGAAACCGGCTTGGACTTAAACCCTGGTTTACGCTTAGCGTCAAAAACCCTTTTGCCTGGACGAGTTACACGAGGTTTAGCGTCTGCAGTTTGTAAGTAATCGGGCGTAGCGGTAACATCAGTGATGGCAGCGCGTTTACGAAAACCTAAACTACTATAATTTTCACTTGAAACAGTTCTCGCTGGACGTGTCTTTGGTCCGCGTTCATCTTTTTTAAATCTTGGCTTAGAAGAACTTGATCTATTAAAACCACGATTTTGTCCAAACTTTTTAGCTGGAAAGTTTCTTCCTCCTGATGTCGGTGTCCCTCGATTCTCCAAACGAGGACGATTAACACTAGAACCGATATTTTTCACTGGCAAATTCTTTTTGATTAAGCGCTCGATCTTTTGAATATCTCGATACTGATCAGATGAGGCAAAGGAAATCGCCTTCCCCTTCTTACCTGCTCGAGCAGTACGACCAATGCGATGAACATAATCCTCAGAATTATCAGGTAAATCAAAATTCAACACTAATTCAATATCATTAATATCAAGACCACGAGCAGCTACATCAGTTGCTACTAAAATGCGATGTATTCCACTCTTAAAACCGGCTAAAGCAGCCCGACGCTGAGCAAAGGAGAGATTCGAATGAATTTCAGCCACCTTAAAACCATCAAAAAGCAATTTCTTGGTTAATTTGGTAACTCCATGCTTGGTACGAACAAAAATTAAAACCGAACCTTTAAATTCATCCAACAAAAGCAAGAGCTGATTAAAACGAGCATCCTTTGGTAAAATCAAAATTTCTTGTTCAACCAATTTAACAGTACTACCAGCTGGAGAAACTTCAACACGCACTGGAGTATGTAGATATTTTTCCGCTAACTTCATTACGGACGTCGACATAGTTGCCGAAAATAATAAAGTTTGACGATCATCCGGAACTCGTTTTAAAACTTCTTCAATCTGCGGAGCAAAACCCATATCAAACATCATATCAGCCTCATCAAGCACTAATACGGAAATATCATCAAGTTTAACAGTACCTCTTTTAAGATGATCGATTAAGCGTCCGGGAGTAGCCACTAAAATATGTGGCTGACGACGCAAAGCAAATAATTGTCGGTTAATCGCTTCGCCACCAATTAAAGAGACGGTACGTAAACCCAAAAGACCACCGAGACTGCGCAGACTAGCCTCAACCTGTCCGGCTAATTCTCTGGTTGGTAATAATACCAAACCACGACCCTTCACTTGAGCTAGACGCTGTAACATCGGGATACCGAAAGCAAAAGTCTTGCCGGTACCAGTTTGAGCAATACCTACTAGGTCCTGACCGCTTAAAGCAGGAGGGATAGCTTGATGTTGAATGGGCGTAGGAATAACAAGCCCTAAGTCAGTAATAACTTTTAAAATAGACTCCTTAATACCTAAATCGGAAAAACTAGGAGTACTAGTTGTTTTTTGTATTTCTTTTTTTAACATAAAAATAAGCAACTGGTTTCATTCCAGTCACTTTTACTATAATAATTTAGAGAGATGGAGAAGAATGCTCTTGATTAAAATATACCATAAAAATTCAAATTAAGTCAAGTTTATTTAAATATTTTACTAATAACAGGTAAAATAAAATATATTATTTAAACTCAGCTCAATATTTGAACCTTAATACCTTATTAATTATAGTATAACACCTATTACTTTAAAACAACACCAGATTAACAATTTCCCTTGCCTAATTATCACCCTTAACCTATCATATTTATATATTAATAATACCATTATATGCGCGTACCTGTTCGTAAAGGAGAGGCAGATAATTTCAAAATAAAAGATTATCGTCTTAGTCCGTCTAAATATAGAGAATTAAAGCTTAACCTAGCCCGTCTTTTAAAACGTCGACCCCAGGAAGCTAAAGAGGTAAAACGCCTAGCCGAGATGGGTGATTTCTCCGAAAATGTCGGTTATCAAATGGCCAAAGGACGTTTACGTGGTTTAAATCAAAGAATTCTAGATCTTGAAGATATGCTAAAAAAGGCTGATATCGTCATTGTTGATGATAATACCAGCCAAGTACAAATTGGACATAAAGTGACAATAACAAGTGACAGTGTAGAAAAAATGTATACAATCCTAGGAGCAAGTGAGAGTAATCCGGCCATCGGAGTGATTTCCGCCTCTTCCCCACTTGGTTCCGCTCTACTCAACAAAAAAATTGGTGATGAGTTTGACTTAGAAATTAATAATAAAAGTAAGCACTACTGCCTAAAAAATATTGAAATTAAATAAGTATGCCAATCCTGCTTCAGGCCAGCAATCTTAGTAAAGAATATAGCGGTCAGAAAATTTTTTCTGGCCTGTCTTTTACTATTAGCGATAAGCAAAAGATTGGAGTGATTGGTCAAAATGGAGCCGGTAAGTCCACTCTTTTTCGAATTATCACCGGCGAAGAAACAGCTGATGAGGGTGAGATAATAATTAATAGCGAAACTAGCATCGGCTATCTAGAACAAAGTGACAACTGGCACGCCAAAGAAAGTTCCTTAGATTTTCTATATCGTCAAAGTGGTCGCCCCGAATGGCGTATTAGACAATTGGCTAGTAAATTTGAGCTGAATGAGGAGATGCTTAAACGACCAGCCGAAAGTCTTTCTGGGGGCTGGCGCATGCGCCTTAAATTAACCGGCATGCTTTTAAAAGAACCAAATCTTTTTTTACTTGATGAACCAAGTAATTATTTAGACCTAAATACTTTGCTGCTCTTAGAAAATTACCTCCAAGCCTATAGCGGCAGCTTTCTAATCATTTCTCATGATCGTGAATTTCTAAAAAAAACTTGTGCCGAAACAATAGAAATATCTAAGACCGGTTGTTACCACTACCCCGGTAATATTGAAAATTATCTTGCCTTCAAAGAACAAAAATTAAGCTCTCTGATTAAGGCCAATGACAGCCTAGATAAACAACAACAGCACTGGCAAGAATTTGTTAATCGTTTCCGATCTAAAGATTCAAAAGCCAAACAAGCCCAGGCGATGATTCGTAAAATAAATAAATTAGAAAAAAAAAGAATTAGCATTGAACACCAAGCCGGTATTACTCGTATCATTATTCCGCCAGTCAATAAACGTAATAACTTTGCCCTTAAAACTAATAATCTCCGTATTGGTTATACTGATAAAACAATAGCCGATAATATTAATATTGATTGCCGATCAGGAGAAAAGTTAGCCATCCTTGGTTTAAATGGACAAGGTAAAACTACTCTTATTAAAACATTATGCGGACGCCTAGAGCCATTGGACGGTTCCTTTCATTTTGCCGCTAATAGCCGTCTGGCTTATCATGGACAAGAAGAAATGGAAATGATGGACGGAAAAGAACAAGCCGGCGATTTTTTAAGACGCGTCGCTGCTGGCGATGTTAAGACGGAGGCAGTCTTAAAAATGGCTGGAGATTTTTTATTTCGCGATGAAGAATTAAAGAAATCAATCTCAGTTCTTTCCGGCGGTGAAAAATCACGTTTACTCTTAGCTAGCTTATTACTATCCAAACCCGATATTTTAGTACTAGATGAACCAACCTGTCATCTTGATTTTGAAACCAGCGAAGCTTTAGCTCAAGCTTTAAATAAATTTAATGGCACCATACTTTTTGCTAGTCATGATCGTACTTTCTCTAGCCTAGTTGCTACTGGTATTATTGAAATTAGTCAGGGACAAGCTAAACGCTTACATGAAGATTACAACGACTACATTAATCTTCTGGAAAAAACTCTCTGGCAACTCCCGGAAGAGGAAGAAAATGTTGTTCATAATAAAACGGCAGAAAGAGCTCGTTATCTTGAACAAAAAAATTTACAAAAAAAAATCAACTCCTTAGAAAAAAAGTTGAGTGAATTACAAGCATACAAACAAGAATTATTGAATTATTTTCTTGAACATTATCAAGAATATAATCCTAAAAAAACACAAGAACTAGAAGAAACTACACGAAGAATAAACGACTATGAAGAACGTTGGTTAGAACTTTCCTCACTCCACCCAAAGAAAGAGTAGAAAAGGTCTAAATCAATCTTAAATTTTAAAGAGAATTTAAAGCACCCTGTATAGCTCGTAAACTAATCAAGGCACACTTTGAACGTCGAGGACTAATCTTAATACCCAATAATTTTTGTAAGTCGTCTAAACCAAGAGACAAGACATATTCCTTAGTCTTGCCAATCATTTCTTCACTTAAAATAGAAACCATCGCCACAGAGATAGCACAACCATCACCCTCAAAAGAAATATTGGCAATCAAATCATCCTTCATTTTTACAAATACAGTAATATCATCACCGCAACTACGATTCAATTCTTGAAAAGAAACATCAGCGTTAGTCATCCTACCGCGATGACGTGGACGCTGATAATGATCTAAAATGTTTTGAGCATAAATATCCATATTAAGCTTTAAATATTTGTTTAATCTCAGATAGGGCGACAACAAAGCGATCTATCTCCTCTTTGGTATTATAAAAAGAAAGACTGGCACGCAAACTGGCTTTAACTTTTAAATAATCATGAAGTGATTGAGCGCAATGATGTCCAGCGCGAACTATAATTCCTCTCTCACCCAGTAAATCAGCGGCATCATGAGGATGAAGCCCGTTTAAAGATAGAGCAAAAACCGGCAACCTTTCTTCTTCCCCACCTAAAACTTTAACAAAATCCAATTTCTTAATTACCTGTATAAAATATTTACTTAATTCTTCTTCGCGGCTGATAATTTCTTTCCAGCCGATTTTTTTTATAAAATCAATTGCCGCTCCCAAGGCAATCGCCCCTTCAATATTCGGCGTACCTGCTTCAAACTTATTAGGCAAAACAGCCGAACTAAAGCTCTGAGCTAAAACTTCAGAAATCATATTACCCCCTCCTAAGAAAGCTGGCATAGAATCTAAGAGTCCTTTACGTCCATAAAGGACACCAATACCAGACGGAGCAAACAATTTATGACCAGAAAAACTAACAAAATCAGCTCCTAAAGTTTTCACGTCCAAAGGTCGATGAGCAATAGCCTGGGCAGCATCAATAACGATAATTACACCTTGAGCTTGCGCCCTTTTAATTACAGTTTCTAAATTATAATATTGGCCTAAAACATTAGAAGCTAAAGTAACAGCAATTAAACGTAGTTTTGATTGATCAAATATTTTATCTAAACTATCTAGTGATAGAGTGCCATCATCATTAAGTTCAATATACTTAATTTCAATGCCAATTTTTTCTTTTAATTGCAACCAAGGTACTAAATTAGCGTGATGTTCAGCTCGACTAAGAGCAATTACATCACCCTTTTTTAGATTTTGCTCACCCCAACTACGAGCCACTAAATTTAAGCCGAAAGTAGCCCCTGAAGTAAATATTATTTCTTCGCTCTCAGCACCAATAAATTTAGCTACTTTGGCACGAGCACCTTCATATAAATCAGTCGCCTCTTCAGCTAAAAAGTTTGGTCCACGATGAACATTGGCATTGTGTAGATTATAATAATCATTGATCGCGTCAATTACCATCTGCGGTTTAGGTGTAGTAGCGGCATTATCAAAATACTGCAAGGCCTGACCCTCGTATAAGCGTTTTAGAAGTGGAAAATGAGAATGATGATCTAACATAAACGAGTTGAGATTAAGTTTAACAATTCTGTCTTTAAATTGTCATCTGATAAGTCAGTGACAAATTTATTACCCATAGCTAAGGCAAATAATTTTTGAATATTGTCCAGACTAAGTCCGCGACTGCGTAGATAAAACATATCTTCTGCAGATAATTGAAAAGTGCTGGCACTATGTCCAGCCTTAACATCATTGGCAGCAATATTTAAGCCAGGAAGAAGTTGCCCTCGACTTTCAGGGCCAATTAAACGCAGACGCATATCAACCCTAGTATCACTTTGCTGAGCAGTATTTAAAACATTTAAATTAGCTATACAGTTAAATTGAGCGCGGTCATTAAGCGAGGCATCGACTAAAACTCTGCCGAAACTAGCTCGTTCATTAAAATTATAATCAGCCTTAACTTTTAATTTTTCATCTTTCTTCCCAATATATAAAGAGCGACTATTAATCTGCGCTTGTTCAGCCAAATCATGCACTAACTCAACTTTATCATTCTGATCAAGAAAAAGATAATAGGTATTTAAAATGGCCCCTTCTTTAATATCAAAACGACGAACAATTTTTTCCAAATGAGATAACTGCGGCAAAACCAAAACATATTGAGCTTTAACACCCTTTGCTATTTTAAACTCACGTTCGGCTGGCATATTATTAACATCATTTTCAATAATAAGTAGCTCCTGCTCTTTGGGCAAAATGATATTTTTTTCTTGAGAATTTAATTTAATAATATTCATAAATTAACCAACGCTATTTTTCATTTCTAATTCCACCATACGATTCATTTCCACTGAATACTCAAGCGGCAACTCCTTGGTGATTGGTTCAATAAAACCATTAACAACCATTGCAGCTGCCTCAGCCTCTTTCAGACCACGACTACGCAGATAAAACATATCTTCAGCATTAATTTTGCCGGTATTCGCTTCATGAGCAATGGTGGCACTAGCATTATTTATTTTCATCAGGGGAATGGTATCAGAAATGGAAATCTCATCCAAAATTAAAGCATCACATTGCACTGAAACAACTGCATTATCTGCTTTAGGTGAAACTTCCACTAGACCGCGATAAATTGATTTACCTCCGCCCTTACTAATACTTTTCATTACAATATTGGAACTGGTATTTTTAGCGATATGAATAACTTTAGCGCCTGTATCCTGTGTTTGTCCTTCATTAGCAAAAGCAAGGCCCAAATGATCAGCACTAGCGCCCTCGCCCACTAAAATAGAACAAGGATAAAGCATGGTAACATTACTGCCAAAATTACCACCCACCCATTCCATATGAGCTTTTTCTTCCACAATTGCTCGTTTAGTATTTAAATTATAGGCATCCTTACTCCAACTCTCCACACTACTATAACGAAAACGGGCACCCTTTCTTACATAAATTTCTACCCCACCAGCATGCAAAGAGTCAACGCCATAACGAGGAGCACTACAACCTTCAATATAATGAGCCCGGGCCCCCTCTTCTACAATAATTATAGTATGCTCAAATTGCCCCATACCTTTAGCATTCATACGAAAATAAGCTTGCAAGGGTTCATCAATGGTAACACCAGCGGGAATATATAAAAAAGTACCGCCACTCCAAACTGCGCCGTGTAAAGCAGCAAATTTATGCAAAGAGATTGGCATTGCCTTCATAAAATGAGAACGAACTAATTCTGGATATTTCTTTAAAGCCACATCTAAATCTTCAAAAATTACTCCCAACTTCTGATACCGTTTTTTTAAACTATGATAAATAACAGTTGATTCATACTGCGCACCAACGCCAGCTAAAACTTCTTGTTCAGCCTTAGGGATACCTAATTTATTAAAAGTATCTTTAATATCACTAGGGACATCCTCCCAACTCTGTGCCTGTCCCTCCACTGCTTTAGCGTAATAAGTGATTTCATCTAAATTGAGAGAAGATAAATTCGGTCCCCAATCAGATAGAGACATTTTTTCAAATTGAGCTAAAGATTCTAAACGATGAGCTAACATCCATTCTGGCTCTTCTTTTTCAGCTGAAATATGACGCACAACTTCTTCAGTTAAACCATGTTTAGTTTTCTGCATGTAATCAGACTGATTATAGTCATCCCATAGGGAATCATGTGATTTATTTTTTTCTAACATAAACACTATTTAAGAGCACCAAAGCCTTCTTTTTCTAATTGAGCTGCCAATTCATGTCCGCCACTTTTTACAATTTTCCCTTTGGACATAACCAAAACACGATCAGGATTTATATATTTTAATACCCGTTGATAGTGAGTGACCGCTAATAGACTAGTTTTATCATTTTTAAAACGTTTAATGGCCTGACCAGCCACCTCCAAGGCATCAACATCAAGGCCAGAGTCAATCTCATCAAAGATAGCTAAGCTGGGACTGGACAAAGCTAGTTGCAAAAGCTCTGATTTCTTTTTTTCACCGCCGGAAAAATCTTGATTTAATTGACGACTAGACCAATCGCTATGTATTTGCAAAGCAGATAATTCTTCATCAAGTTTTTCTTTAAAAGAAAAAACATTGCCGGCATCTTGCCTACGCGCAGTTCTCACTGATTTATAGGCATCAAATAAGAATGGGAATAATTCTAAGCCAGCAATTTCTCTTGGCTCTTGAAAAGCTAAAAACAAACCAGCGACTGCTCTTTCTTCCGGTTTAGCAGTACTAATATCTTGTCCCCTAAAGATAATTTGCCCACTTTTAATTTCATAATCAGGATGACCCATTAAAACATTAGCTAAAGTACTCTTACCGGAGCCATTGGGGCCCATAATAACAACACTCTCTCCCTCAGCAATTTCAAAGCTAATATCATCCAAAATTAATTTATCGTTAGCTGTAACAACTAAATTTTTTATCTCTAACATTTTCATATTTTTTTATCTAGTAGCGAAGCTAGGCTGCGCTGATTCAGACTCTTTTTTATATCACCCAGCAATAAAGGCCAAGCGCTTCTCAAACCACAATCCTTAAAATATGGACAAACTTTAGTCTTACTATGTGAACAACGTATTTTTATTTCACCAGACAAAGCCTCTAGAATATCTAAAACTTTAATATCTTCAGGTTCATGAGCTAAATAATAACCACCACCGGCACCCTCCTTACTTTTAACTAATCCAGCATCTTGCAACGATTTAGTCACTTGACTTAAATATGATGAAGATACCCCCAAAACTTTAGCCAGAGGTGAAAGTGGTAAGATTTGTCCTGAATAGCGTGCTAATTCAAGCATAATCAGCAAACCATAGTTAGTTTTAGCGGAAATTTGAAACATAAATCTTATTAACTATAAGTAAATTCATTATAGTTAATATTTAAAAAAAAGCAAGAGTTAAAACTCTTAAAATGAAATTTTAGACAACATTTTTAAATCATTATTAATCGCTTGTTTTAATTCTTCTGGATTATCAAAACTCTTGACTTCCCTAATTTTCTTTATAAGCTGAATAGCAACAGTCTCGCCATAGATATCTATTGAAAAATCTTTAATCAAAACCTCCAAAGATACTTCTGCCTTAAAAATATCCTTATAACCAAAATGCATTAGACCTAAATATTTTTTTCCTTTTACCTTAATGGCAACAGCATAAATACCATGCACAATATCTAAATCAACCTTATCTAAATTAGCAGTAGCAAAACCCAGAGCCTTCCCCTTACCCTGCCCTTTAATAACCTTAGCCTTAAAAACCATTTTTTGTGTACGTTTTAATAAAGATATTTTAATAAAAGCAATGAGCAAAAGCACAAAAGCAATACTTTGAGTTAGATTTAAATAATTATGATTAAAGAAATAATCTAAAATAATTGCCGAAAATGGCCAAAACAATTCTAAAATAGTAGCGGCAGAGGCGCTAACTCGACGCAAACCAAAATAATAAATAAACATTGCTCCGGCGCCACTAGTTAAAACAATCAAAGCTAAAAATGACCACTGACTAGAAGTAATTAAAGATGTACTGTTGATTACACCACTAGGTATAATTAGAAGTAGGGCTAAAAGCGAAGTTAAGGCAAAACGCAAAGCAGCGACAGCACGATAATCAAGATGATTGGCAATACGCTTGCCAAAAACCGTTGAAGAACCAAAGGCGAAGGCGGCGATAACCGCGAAACCAGCAGCATTATGTTGCCAATCAATCATTTGCCAAGTTAAGCCACTACCAGCAAAAGCTAAAA
>Ga0307992_1001676_pt1 | contig 12993 bp, 13 predicted proteins | sample EllFjometagen133_FD_203162 | JGI IMG/M metagenome (GOLD analysis project Ga0307992, IMG submission 203162) | Marine microbial communities from Ellis Fjord, Antarctic Ocean - #133 | ecosystem: Environmental > Aquatic > Marine > Unclassified | place: Southern Ocean | collected 2014-10-08
CCCATGGGTAAGGTTCTATGGGCAGCAGTCAGAGCATTCATATCATATACTTTTCCAGAAGAAGTAACTCTGCCATGAAAAGGCTCTCCATAAAAAGAAGCTCTGAGAACCCAGCCGTTATATTGATAATAGATAGCAGAAGCAATATAAATAGCTAAAACTATTAATACAAAGCTAGCTATAGCCAGCAATGGTCTTCTGTTCTTATCTATAAAAGGTTGATATCTTTCTATTATATTATCCATAAATTGAGATTATTACATTTTATGCCTCTAGCAGCAAAAAGTCAATATGCTCTTTTTTGAAAAACATCTAACAACCGGCTACACCACCTCCGAGGTGGAACTATGGTCACAAATCGTTGATTCTATTTCGTAATTTGTCTATAATATCTATGATATACGGATTTCGTAAAATAAGGAGTTTTTGGCAGCTTATCTAGATAAAAAAGTTAAATTGCCGCCAGATGCCCACTCCCATATTCTTTCAAAGGAATATCATCATCCGGCGTCCTGTACTATAGCTTACTAATTTAGTGTATCACCGCGGCGGTGATACATGGGTAATTGTTCGAGGTCTCGCCTCGAACATAATCCATAGATAAGTGTTCTGTCTCCGGAATTGTGTTAAGCTACCCGAAACGGAGCGAAGCGCAGCATAGGGTTAGCTGAATTGCTTTGTTAGAATTTAATCTAAACGAAAACCTATTCGCCTTTTTTTCGGAGGCGGTGCGGGATTCATTAGTTGTTTTATAGCTTGTATTAATGTAAGGATTTGTTGGTCATGATCACCCAATTTGCGTTCGAACTGAGCAATTTTATGAGATAATTCTTTATGGGTTGAAATCATCAGGCGGAGTTTGACAAACGCTCGTACGATAAAAACACTTACTTCTACAGCGCGAGGAGAGTTCAATACACTTGCAGCCATAATTGTGCCATGTTCAGTAAAAGCATAAGGTAGGGTGGGTGAATATTTTAATTTTTCAAGGTAGTCGCAATTTGCGACTACTTGTGCCTTTTCTTCAAGTGTTAATTGAAACATGAAGTCTTTAGGAAAACGATTTTTATTGCGTTTTACTTGCTCATTTAAGCGTTTAGTCGGGACGTTATAAAATTCAGCCAGGTCTGCATCGATGATAACTTTTTCTCCACGAATTAAAAGAATACGCTGTTCAATTTTTCCTATTTGGACAACAGATTTTTTATGTGACATTTTCAATATCCTTTTTCAGAGGTGGTCGCATTTTGCGACCACCTAACATATTTAACCATAAATTCGTAAATTTTCTATATTTTTAATCTAACGCCTGAGCTCAGCGGCGGTTTTGCGCAGCGGTTACAGCCCGCTGGATTGCTTTGTTATGGGTTTATCAAATTATCAATATCCTGTTCCCAATTTTCAGGGTTGCTAGATATATATTCACGAATTCTTTTTAATGATTTATTGTTGCGAATTATATGATCATAATAGGAACGCTGTCAAACCAGTTTCTTTGGTGTGTCACGTAAGATATTAATACGTTTTGTTACCACAGATTTAAAACCAGACACAAATAATGATAACGTTTGTTTTCGATTAATAATATTTGATGTTGTCTGTAGGGGCGGCTGGCTGGCCGCCCGATTTATTATAATTATACAATGCAAATGATTAGGCATTATCGCATATTGGCCCAATTTTATTTCATGTCGTATGTTTTCCGTATTTTTTAATTCTTCATCAACAATTAAACCAAATTTATTCAATTTTATTTTTATATCATCATTATCGGGCCAACAGCCGTTGGCCCCTACAGAATTTTCATTGTTTATTATATTCACCGAATATATTTTCTTTGTTTTTTGAACCGATGGTTATAAAATAATATCCATTATTCGCATAATCATAATTTTCTAATCGGATTTGTTTTCTGGATATTAATTTTTGCATTTTATTTGTCTATAACAATTAATATACGGAATACGTATTTTCTATATATTTAATAGCATAAATATATAATACACCGCAAACGAACTTCTTTCAAGCTCAATTATTTGATTATGCTTCGTATTTTGTCTGAAATATAAAGATATGCGAAATTTGTGTGGTCAGTATTTTGTGTATTATTGTTTTTACTTGCAAAAAGGGTAAAAGGTAGTAAGATTAGTATATCTTGAGTTAATTAAGGAAGTTAGTAGACTCCTTGCTTAAACAAAGGTTAATTCTCCGCCTAAGGCGGATCATTAAGGAGAAAAATTATGTCTGTAATAAAAGTTGTTTTACTGAGACACGGAGAAAGCATCTGGAACAAAGAAAACAGGTTCACTGGTTGGACTGATGTCGATTTGTCTGAAAAAGGCCTTGAAGAAGGCCAGACAGCTGCCAAAACTCTAAAAGCCGAGGGTTTTACCTTCGATATCGCTTATACATCTGTTCTAAAAAGAGCCATTAAAACCCTTTGGCTCACCTTAGAGGGCATGGATTTAATGTGGATACCGGTTTACCGTAGCTGGCGATTAAACGAACGGCATTATGGTTCACTTCAGGGCCTGAATAAAGCCGAAACCGCAGCTAAATATGGTGATGAACAGGTTTTAGTCTGGAGAAGAAGTTATGATACACCGCCTCCAGTGTTAGAAGAAAGTGACGAACGTTTTCCAGGAAAAGATCCTAGATATGCTGATTTAACTAAAGAAGAATTACCTTTAACCGAATGCCTTAAAGATACCGTTGCCAGATTTGTTCCTTACTGGGAAAACACTATAGTTCCGGTTATAAAAGAAGGCAAAAAAGTCATTATTGCCGCTCATGGCAATAGCTTAAGAGCTTTGGTTAAATATTTAGACAATGTCCCGGATGAAGAAATCGTGAAACTCAATATCCCTACGGGGGTACCCTTGGTTTACGAACTAGATGATGATTTAAAACCCATAAAACATTACTACTTGGGTGATAAAGAAGCCATTAAAGCTAAGATATCATCAGTTGCCAATCAAGGAAAGGCTAAAAAATAAATATTTATGAAAATATCATCCTGGAATGTAAACGGCCTTAGGGCCATTTATAAAAAAGGTTTTTTGGATTGGCTAAAAAAAGAAAAAGCCGAGATTATCTGCCTCCAGGAAACAAAGGCCCATCAGGATCAATTGCCCGAGGCTATTCTCAATATTCCGGGATTTTTTTCTTATTTCAGCCACCCCGAGAAAAAAGGTTATTCAGGAGTAGCACTTTTTACAAAAGAAAAACCCCTTAAAATTAGCTACAATTTTAAAAAGGATTTTGATTCAGAAGGGCGCTTCATAAAAGCTGAATACAAAAAATTTACTCTTTATAATATCTACTTCCCAAACGGCAATGCTTCACCTCAACGCCTTGAATATAAAATGGCTTTCTATGAAAGCCTTTTAAAAGAGATAATATCCGAGAATAAAAAAGGACATGAGATTATCTTCTGCGGCGATGTTAATACGGCTCATAAAGAGATTGACCTATCCCGAGCGAAAGCTAATGAAAAAAATTCAGGCTTTCTACCTCGGGAAAGAGAGTGGATAGATAAGGTAATTAATAGTGGCTTCATTGACACTTTCAGAATATTTAACTCTAAGGCAGAAAACTATACTTGGTGGGATTTAAAAACAAGAGCCAGAGATAGAAATATTGGCTGGAGGATTGATTATTTTTTTATTAGTCAAAATTTCAAGAAACAACTTGAATCTGCTACAATAAACAATAGGGCAATGGGTTCTGACCATTGCCCTATATCTATTGAACTTAATTTATAAATAAATTTAAGCTATTGTTATTTCTTTATCTAAGTAAACATCCTGAATAGCATTTAGTATCTGGATGCCTTCTTTGAGAGGCTTTTGAAATGCTTTTCTACCTGATATCAAGCCCATACCGCCGGCTCTTTTGTTAATAACCGCGGTCTTTACCGCCTGCTTTAAATCATTCTCACCTGAAGCACCACCAGAATTAATGAGACCGATACGGCCCATATAACAATTAGCTAACTGATATCTAGTTAAATCGATAGGATTATTAGTAGTTAATTTATCATATACAATAGGACTAGTCTTAGCAAAATTAATAGCGGTAAAACCGCCATTATTAGTTGGTTGTTTTTGTTTAATGATATCAGCTTCTATAGTAACACCTAAGTGATTCGCCTGGCCAGTCATATCGGCTGCCGTATGATAATCAACACCGTCTTTCTTAAAACCGTTATTTCTTAAATAGCACCACAATACAGTAAACATACCATATTCATGAGCTCTTTTGAAAGCTGCTGAGACTTCTTCTATCTGTCTGCGTGATTCTTCAGAACCAAAATAAATCGTTGCTCCGATACCGACAGCACCCATGTTATAACCTTGCTCTACAGAAGCAAACATTCTCTGATCAAAAGTGTTGGGATAAGTTAAAAGCTCGCTGTGATTAATCTTAACGATAAAAGGTATTTTGTGAGCATATTTACGGCTCATAATACCTAGAACCCCCAAAGTAGATGCGACACCATTACAGCCACCTTCTATGGCTAGCTCAATAATACCCTCAGGATCAAAACATCTGGGATTAGCCGCGAAAGAAGCTCCTGCCGTATGTTCAATACCCTGATCAACCGGTAAAATAGAAATATAACCGGTGCCTGCCGTGCGGCCGGTATTAAAGACCATCTGCAAATTTCTTAAAACATTAGGTGACCTATCGGAATTTATGAAAATTCTGTCGATAAAATCGGGCCCCGGAAGATGAAGATCTTCCTTGGCAATAGTCACACATTTGTGCTCTAGAAGCATCTGGGCGTCTTTTCCCAATAAACTTTTTACGTCTGACATAATATAAAACCTCCTAAATTTAATTATTGTTATTTGGATTATTGTACTACAAATATATCTTTCGTCAATATTTTTTTAATTTTATAGTAAGTTTTTGCCGATATTTATGCATTACCCATTTAAAATACTTTACTGCAGCTTATCTATTATTTGATATAGTTCTTTTACGCTTTTTGCTGAAAAACCCAGATTCCTTACTGAGCGGGAGTAGCGCACATTCCTAGCGTACCAGGAAAAATGTTTTCTAAATCTTAAAACCCCTATTTTTTCTCCGTAAAATTTACAAGACAACTTTACATGCTTTTTAATTACTTTTTTGAGTTGATTAACAGTTGGTTTCTTAATAATTATACCATTTTTTAAAAAATAATCTATTTCTTTAAAAATCCAGGGATTACCCAATGAGCCTCTGGCTACCATAATCCCATCGCAATTAGTTTCATCTAGCATCTTTTTAGCTAGCTCTCCGGAAAATATGTTCCCACTGGCAATTACCGGTATCTTAACAGCACTTTTGACCTCTTTAATAGTTTTATAATCAATTTCTCCTTCATAGCCTTGCTGCCTAGTTCTGCCATGAATAAATATAGCACTTAAACCGGCATCCTCGGCCATCTTGGCTATCTCAACAGCAACTAAACTATCTTCAGACCAACCAGTTCTTATTTTTATAGTTGCCGGCTTATTACTGAAACGCACCAATGTATCTATTAAGGTTTTTAAGCGTTTAAGATCTTTTAAAAGGCCGGCTCCATGACCTTTTTTTGCTACTTTGGGGGTAGGGCACCCAGCATTTAAATCTATAGTATCATGTTTGTAAGATCTTAACATAAAAAGAGTTTTCTTAAGTACTTCAGGGTCATCAGCTAAGAGTTGTATGCCCAGAGGACGATCTCTAAAGTTACTTCTCAGGAGTTCTTCAGTTTTAGGTTTATTATTAATTAGAGCTCTAGTGCTTACCATTTGACAATAGGCAAATTTGCAGCCAAAACCCCTATTAAGCAACCTAAAAGGTAAATCGCTTATATCTGATAAGGGAGCTAAAATTATTTGAGGAAATTTAATTTTTCTAAATGACATAGATATTATTGCAGAAGATTCTCTGCTAAGTTAAAAAGATAACCAATTAAAATAATTCCCAAAGATGTGATAGCAAAAAATATAGCTATAAGTTTTAATTTCATAGCTCTTTTCAAAAGAATGGCTTCAGGTAAACTTAGAGCACTTGTAGCCATCATAAAAGCTAAAGCAGTCCCCAGAGGAACTCCTTTTTCAAAAAGAGCAACTGCTACAGGAACTATCGCTATACAACTAGCATACATAGGAACTCCTAATATTGTAGCTAGAGGAACTGACAAAGGGCCCGTTTTGCTAATAGCTGCTTCTATGGCTGCCTGAGGTATAAAATTGTGTATTATGGCTCCTACTCCTACACCCACAATAACCCAGAGCCAAAGCTTTTTAACAATAAGCATAGATTCTGAAATGCTGAATTTTACACGTGAAGAAAGGGTCTTAAATTTAACTTCTTCTATTTCCTCCTCAGGAATGATTATGTCATCAACTATTAAAGGCTTTAGGTTCATTTTTCCTAAAATTAGGCCTGAAAGAACACCGATAAACATCCCACTAACGATATAGAGCAATGTAATTTTTAAACCGAAAAGCCCCAACATTAGGATAATAAGATATTGATTTATCAGGGGGGATGTTACCAGAAATGAAAAAGCAACTCCCAGCGGAATATTTAACTCTAAGAAACTTAAGAATAAAGGAATAGACGAACATGAGCAAAATGGCGTTATCGCACCAAAAAAAGAAGCTGATAAATACGGCATGAATTTATCTTCAGACAAAACACTTCTTATTTTCTTTTTAGTTATAAAGCTTCTAAAGAAAGCTATAAAGCTAATCATTACAATTAAAAGAAGTAATATTTTTATGGTGTCATATATAAAAAAGTTAGCTGCCCCAACCCATTTTAAATCTTGATTTAATTTAAATAAATCATAAAATATATAATTTACTAATTGCTGAAGCATTGTTTAATCCTTATACCTTTTTTTTAATTATAAATGGAAAAGAACTAATCCATTTTCTTTTACCTCAATTTAAACAAATCTATTTTATCACAATAACCAAAAAATAATTAAAAATTTATACTTGATGTTCTTATAAAAATATGCTATCCTATAGCAATAAAGTAATAGAAAGGGCTAGTATGTTAAAGAGAAATCAGGTATTACTCAATAGTTGGATAGTAGATCACGCCAAAGCAATAGCTAAAAAATATGATGTCAGTTTCTCTGAGGTTATCAGGCTGCTTGTTTGCTTACAAGCCTGTGCTCATATCAAGATGTGTTATCCCGAATACAATTATAAAGTTAAATCTTCTGATTTATCCCGCGTTATCAGTGCTACAAACAAAAAAGGAAATTTAGACCCAGAAGAATTTCACAAGTTTTTTTCTGATATATACTTTGAGTCCCGCAAAGCTATGGAATTCTGGGCAATCAAAGAAGCAGAAAAAAATGCAAAAGCTGCTAAAAAGGCAAAAGCCGACTAAAACCCTTGCTCACCCCAGACAACACCTCTTCGGCAAGGCCAATCCCTGTGTCAATTGTTTTCGCTGCCGCATTAAATGTAAGTTGCGTTGCTCCTCTTAATGTACTCGAAAGACCCTTTTCAAGAAAACCTATATCAAAATGAGCTAGTTTAGATATAGCTGTTTTCGTTAACGCCCTTACAATTATAAGTTTGGCAAATTTTGCCGGATCATCAATATCTGTATATCGGTCATTAACATTAACATCCCATGTCTTTGTATATGGCTTACCCCTAGTCATTTTTGTATAATCAATATAAATAACCTGACCAATTTTAAGGTCCAGCGTATCAATTCTAAACTCAAATTCCTTGGCATTAGCATCGGGCGGCGGCTGAATTTGGTCTTTACTTACTTGTTTAGCTTCCTTTACAACTTTAATTTCTTCTAAGTTTAATTTGCCATCTTTATTTTTTATTACGTAAAATTCTTTTAAATCTAACCTAATATACTCAAAATGCAAATCTCTATTAAGACAGGCGTGGATGTCATAATTAATGTAAAGCTCGGGCAAATTAAGCATAACTTTATCTTCAAAGCCCGGAGGATTTAAAATTTTGAATTCTTTAGTTTCTACAGTTGTTGTCGAAAGCCCGACAATTATATCCTGCATGACAACATCAAGCCCCAGAAGTCTTTTAACGTCTCTTTTTAAAAGATATCCAGCAATAGCATCTTTAAAAAAGGTTAAAATCATGATCAAAAACAAAGCAATAATAACAAAGGATATGAGAATTTTGATTAATCCTCTTAGAAATTTCATTAGTTATCCTTTCTTTTTAGACTATTTTATTTATTAATCTACCAATACCTTCAATCTCAACTTCTATTATATCATTTTTTTTCATAGAACCTACACCTGAAGGGGTTCCGGTGGAAATTACGTCTCCCGGTAAAAGAGTCATCACTCCAGAGATAAATGAAATTAATTTATAAACGGAAAATATAAAATCTTTAGTTGAAGAGTCTTGTTTTAGTTTACCATTTAGGTAAGCCTTGATTCTCAAATTAGAAGGATCGATATTGGTTACTACAAAAGGTCCTAGGGGACAGAAAGTATCAAAAGACTTAGCTCGAGACCACTGCCCATCCTTATGTTGTAAATCTCTGGCAGTAACATCATTAAGGCATGTGTAGCCAAGAATATATTTTTTAACATCTTTAACTTTGATGTCTTTTGCTTTCTTTCTTATAACAACAGCTAATTCAGCTTCATAATCCACTCTCTTAGATGATTTTGGATATTTAATATTTTCATTGGGATTAGTTAGTGCAGTGGTTGGTTTAAAAAATATAATCGGCTCTTTGGAAACTTTCATGTTAAGCTCTGCGGCATGTTTCTTGTAATTTAAACCCACGAGAACGATTTTACTCGGGGCGGCTGGTGCCAAAAGCTTAACATCCTCCAGGAATAAAAATTGAGAAGTTTTGCAGACTTTTGAATAGGGATTACCTTTTAAAACATTAACCTTTGGGCCTTTATTAAGCATTCCCCAATACTCTTTATTCTTATATTGAAACCGAGTTATTTTCATTCATTCACCTTTTTTAATCTATTATATTAAAAAAGTTGCAGGATGATATATAAGTAATTTTAGCAAGTTCTTCCTTATTAATTTTCTTTAATTCTGAAAGCTTTACTAATGTTCGAACAACATCCTTAGGTTCACAAATATAATTGCCGCTTGGCGGGCGATATCTTACCGGAGAATCAGTCTCAAGTAAAATTCTATTTTCCGGAGTATGTAAAGCCGCCGCTTGGGCTTGCTTAGAATATTCAATAGCTGGAGACACTGAGATGTAATAGCCTTTACTTAAAATACTTTCTAAAATATCTAGAGGCCCTGTATACCAGTGAAACAAAACTTTAGTCAAATTATACTCCTTGACCATCTCAAAGCAATCATTCCAAGCTGCCCTTGAATGTACTATTACAGGTTTATCAAGTTTTTTAGCTAGGGCAAGCTGACTTTTAAAGGCCTCAATCTGGAGATCTCTGCCTGGGCCTTTTTCTTTAGCTTCTTTATATGTGTAATCTAAACCTATTTCACCAATAGCTATAATAGTATCTTTATGTTCTTCTATTAGGGCATAAATTGCTTCAAATGTGTCTTTTTGAGGCATATAGGGATGGATACCCAAAGCTAAGTATAAATTAAAATCTTTAATATTATCGTATATTTCTATAATTTTTTTATTAGAATCTAAATCCAAGCCAGCAATTAAAATCTTATCAACTTCTGCTTCTCTGGCTCGCTTAAGCGCACCAGCAATGTCTTCAATTTGATTTAGATGTACATGAGTATCAAATAATCTCATTTAAGATATATTTTTACCTTTGTAGCTTCTTTAGATAAAGTAAAGCTGCTGTTTGTTATTTTAACCTCGGCATTAGCGTCAACTTTATCAATGTTATCTATAGGAAGTATAATCTCATATCCTCCAGCTGGAGGCGTTTTGGCATTTATAGTCAGTGTAAGATATTTATCCTGCGTGTGACTCTCTAATCTAATATCAACTGAACCAAAATAAGTGGCAGCATTTTTTAGTTCAATAACTTCTCCATCATTCAACCATTCTTGTGGTATGGCTGAGAAAAAAATCAACTTATTATCTTTTTCTCTTAAGAGAATATCTCGTAAATGTAAAATATAGTGAGCTGCACTCCAAGTATGGGGCACATCTCCAATTATGCCTTCAGCAATTTCATAAAAACCTTTTTCATTTTTTCTTGAAGGCATGGCTTCCATCCAGCCGCCGGGACATGATTGATGCTCAACCATCCAAAGTAGACTTTTATACGCAGTATCTTCCATATTTAAATAAAGACAGGGGTGTGATATCTTGGCATTATAACCCCAAAAAACTTTTTCATATTCCACAAACCAACCACCATCATAATCAGAAAATGACCCTGATTTTTTCCAATAATGCTTATAAGAGCGTTTAAACTGTTCTTTAGGGATTTCTAGTCCTAGAGCATCCCCGGGAAACATGGCCGGCCTGTGAGCCCAGGCCATTTGAGTCTCGCCTAATATTCTATGGTCTAAATCTACTATTTTCATTTCCTTAGGCCAGGGATCAGCAAAACCAGGCATGTAATCAAAGTTATTTTGACTCATAGCTTTATCAATGCTTTTTAAGATGCAACTTCTGAAATCCTTGTATTCTTTATCGTAAAACTCTGCATCTTCTTTTTCGTCTAATACTACAGCAGCTTCACAGGCACACTTGAGCCCAATCAAAGACCACCAATTATCAACGTAAAGATGAGAGGGAAATTTAAAATTATCCTGACTGCAAGCAGCTGGAAGTAATCCATAAAGAGCAGTATCTGCTAAGGCCTCTATTAATTGAGGTTCTCTTATCTCATGGATATAGTAAGCTAATTCTTTTATCTGAGGATAAACATCCTTTAGATATGTCTTATTGCGGGTAAAGAGGTAGTGCTCATAAAGAGTATAAATATTGCCCCCCAATCCATCGAGGTATCCTTCGTCCTTACCTTTGTTAAATTTGAAATAAGGCAAAGTTTTAGAAACAGTCTCCGTAAGGCCTACCCGCTCCAAGGCCGCAGCCAAACCAACTGCATCGTGTAAAGTAAAATCCCGGTAATGATACGGCCCTGGATGCAAATCATAGCCGTCCATACAAAGTAAAATATAATATACAGATGAATAAAAACAATCCTGAAATCTCTTATCAGGTAAAGAAAGTTGCATAGGAATCATGTTATCCCAATATGCAACTAAATCTTTTAGTTCTTTATTAAAATCGATGGACTTAATTTGATCCAATGAAATATTTTTATCTTTTCTAACAGATGGAGTAATAAAGTTAAATTGTTTTTCCTTCTCTACATCTAAATCAAAAGAGCATTGAAATATATTGGTATCCTCCTGATAAAAACCTTTTAGTAAATCAGCTGTTTCGCCATCATTAATAGCAAGAAATTCTTCTTTTAAATAGACTCCAGCCTTTCCGTCAACCATGATAAAATTTTTATCATTAAGCCTAACTTCTTTAAGGGCTTCTTTGGCCAGTTCGCTTTTTTGAATAATTAAAAACAGAGAAAGATTCCTTTTTTTAGAAGAATTATTTTTAATTGCAATTTGATAAAAACTTAGAAGTCCTTGGGCATCATCAAACCATTTTGAAAATAAAATAGACTCAACTGATAATTCATCTGATTTCCAATTAACAATATTAACAGGATATCCCCCTTCTAACAAATTCCAGGAAACGGGTAGCGTCTGGGGAGTATAGAGAATATCAGCATCACAATCATAAACAAAATACTGCAATTTAAAATTATGCGGTAAGGCCTGAAAAGAACCATCTCTGCCCGCATATACTTTGTAAGGCACACCTACATCACCCGATAGCCCTCTAATCATATTAAGCTTACTTGATTCAGCTAACTCTTGCCATTTTTTGGGTTTAAGTTCAATTACACCAAATCCGTCTTTAGCTTCATCTTTTTTACAACTAATATTAATAAAGCGTTTATTTATCATATTAAAACTCATGATTTCTTTTCCTCCGCGACAATCATTATTTTCAACTACCTGTTGCCAATTTTCTCCGTCTTTTGAAATTTCTATCAGGTAACTTGCCGGAAAATTATTGTCCCAAGTAATTTCAACTCCACCTAAATTAACCGGTTTTAAAAATTCTATCTTAAGAATCGCTTCTTTATCTTTGGTGTACCATTTAGTTTTATAATCAGCATCAAGCGCTTTCTCGGCTTTATAATTAGCCAACTGAGAAGTAGCTTCTATCTTTATCTCTTTATCTAGGCCTAAAATTTCAACTTCCCAGAGTGAATATCCCCAGGCTGTTGCCCGTTTTAATCCTTGAATTTTTATATAACGGGTTTTCCTTTTTCCAAAGTAGATATCATCAATTCCGCCATCTGAGTTTTCTTGCTTATAAACGCTTTGCCAATCTTCACCGTCAATTGATGAGAATACCTCATAACTTCTGGCATAAGCTGCTTCCCAATAAAGCATTAAACCAACTATTTCCTGTTCAACTGCAAGATCTATTTGAAGCCATTGGGAATCCGAAAACTCACTTGCCCAGCGAGTCTCTTTGTTTCCATCAAAGGCAGCTTCGGCAGAAAATCCATCTTCGTTAGTAGACGAAATAACTGCTGCTTGCGAGCTTGAAAAACTCATCAGTAACAAAAGAATGGTAAATATAATAATTATTTTACTTCTTATAAGGATCATTTATTTCAAATACTAACTCCCATACTGCTCGAGGCCTCTGGTACTGTTCCGGATGTGTCGGCCTAGGATGAATACCTCCGTCTCGCCACGCTTCAGGAGTATTAAACCAATAAGCTGTTGTTTCTTCTTCATATGTTATATAATAAACCCCATAAGCTGTTTTCAGGGCTTCTTCTTTTAAACCGGCGTGATACATAGAGGCTGACAGGTAATAACTAGAGCCAGTCCATATTTCTTCGGCCTGTTCTTGAGAGCCAATATAGCCTCCATCTTCCCTGATCCCATTTATTGCCCCACAGTCACCTATGCCGTCTCCATTGAAATCTTTTAAAGG
>Ga0307992_1001677_pt1 | contig 12991 bp, 10 predicted proteins | sample EllFjometagen133_FD_203162 | JGI IMG/M metagenome (GOLD analysis project Ga0307992, IMG submission 203162) | Marine microbial communities from Ellis Fjord, Antarctic Ocean - #133 | ecosystem: Environmental > Aquatic > Marine > Unclassified | place: Southern Ocean | collected 2014-10-08
TGGTGCGCGACGAGAGCGCTGAAGCCCACATCGACCGGCAGGTCGGCCCAGGTGCTGACGTCGTCGCAGCCCCAGCCGACGATCTCCCCGGCGGCCACAGCGACACTGAGCCCGGAGACAAGGTTCTCGCCAAGGGTCCACGGGGGGAGCCTGTCGGAGTACATATGGGTGGCATCAACAACTGCATACGGTCCGCCGTTGGGCCCAATCATGAGCTTGAACTCGCCGTTGCCGTTGCTGGTCTGCGTCTGGAGCCACACCTCGGTGATGACCATGTCGGCCGGAGCCTTGAAGGAGGCGAAGACGTGGGAGTAGCCGGTGTACTGCGTTTCGATCGCCCAGCCGTGACCCGTCCCCGGCTCTTTGATCGAGCCAAGCACCGAGAGGATCGACTTCTGGTTCGCCAGGTTCGCCAGGGATACCCCGCCGGCAGCGATGTCTGACGAGGTAATGCCGGCGTTGAACTTGGCCTCGAGCAAAGCCCTGAACTCGTTCCACAGCGAGTTGGTGATGAACTGCCCGTAGGCGTAGACCTTTGAGAGATCGAGCATCGGTCAGCTCCAGGTGTCTTTGGTGACCCAGCCGCCGGCTTCCAGGCGCTGGAGAACAAGCGAGCCATCGCCGAGGATGGCCAAGCGCCATGTCGCGAACTGCGACAAGATCTTGACGGGTGCGGTAAGTTTATCGCTCATCGCCGACCCGCCATTCGCCGAGTGTCGATCTCGAAGGAGCGCAGTCCGAAGATGCGCTGCGACTCCGTGTTCTGCACGGCGATCTGGATGCGGCGCCCCCGTCGGCGCCCAGAGATGGGGGAACGCCTCTGGACGTCGGACTCGCCAATGCCCGGAACGAAGCGACCGTCGCCGAACTCGAGCCCGCCGACGGGGGTGGCCAGCGAGGGCGTTAGGCCCACCGGAGAAACGGCGCCGCCAGGCTCCGTCACGGACAGGAGGGTCAGCAGGTAACCGTCCGCTGCGCCCCAGAGGATCGTGTCGGTTCCAAGGCCTGAGGTATAGTCCACTCCAGCAAGAGCGGTGACGGCAGAGAAGAGGCTCGCCGCCGTGTGGATGTCGCTGGTAGCGGCAGACCAGTACCACCCCTCGGTGAGCTCGTAGACGCGGGTCAGGCCGGTCGTCTGATCGAGGACCCCAACCCAGACCTTCACGCCTCCGTAGGCGGACAAGGCAGCCCAGTCGGTGACCTTGAGGCTCATAGACTCTGCGCCCCCGCCGAACCGGCTTCCGGCCTCGTCGCTCTCGGCGCTCACGTCGAGGTACTGCGCGCCGCCCACGAGGTAGTCCTCGTCGAGGATCTGACCGTCGGTGGCCCAGGAGATGCGCGCCGTACTGCCGTCCCCGCCGTCCCGAAGCGTCGGGCGGTAGTAGCGGAAGATGCGGGGCTGATTGTGCCCCAGCGCCATCAGCGGGTGCGAGATCCATCTGGCGTTGAAGAAGCGGCCTGGAGTCTCAGTATACGGCACTGGAGGCGGGATCTTCCCTGGGTCGACATACCATTCGTCGCCCGGCTCGCCGCGCTGGGTGACAATGGCGCTGGCCTCGCCGCTTTCCGACAGTACACCGAGGACCGGGACGTCGCCTTGAGCGGTTCGGGTGAGCCCTACGCACTGCGGACTTGCCCACTCGGTCTCGGTACGAGCGAGTCGCATTGTCGACCAGTCGTAGTACGACCCCCGCTTTTCCATACCCATGACGTAGACGGTCTGCGACGAGGGGAAGGTCAGCCAGAGTTGGTGCTTCGCCGGGTAGTGGACGAGCTGCGCGTTGGCGAAGTCCGGTTGGTGGCCGCGCAGGGTGCGGCGGATGGCAGCGGAGACCTCGTCGATGTTCCCCGCCTGGTCCATGGCCAGGAGCCCGGCGTCCGAGAGGAAGTAGAGGCGGTGGCCCGCCTGGGCGATGGCGTTGTGGGCTACGGCTCCAGTGGTTCTCAGGAATGGCTGCACCTGGACGTCGCCCTGCCCCCCGAACTCGGTCAGGAGCTGGGCCGAATAGCGGGTGAACACCACCAGGGACTTGGCGAATGATGCCAGGCCTGTTGCGGGACCGTCGGCCTTCACCTCGTTGAGCGAGGAGACCAGCCCGGCGTACAGTGGAGCGCTGAACCGGACCAGAGACTCCGGGTAGCCGCCATACCAGACCCTGGCGTTATGGGCCACGCCGAACTGAGCGAGTAGCTTGTCTCCGGCTCCCCCAGTGCTGAAGAACGGGCCCGCTTCGTCGACAATGCCCGATCCATCTCTAGTGTAGATGTGTTTGGTCACATATGGGGCAGCGTTCTTCACCTTCACCCAGTAGACACCGCTTGGGCCTGCGGGGAGCGAAACGTAAAGGGCCTCGTTGAACTCTACCGCAGACGGTTGGAACCCTGCGTGTGGGGTCGCCACGGAGAGTTGAGCCAAGACAGAGCCGGAGACGCCTGGCGTGCAGACCGACACAGTGATGAACTCGGTCCCTGTGTCGGTGCGCGTCACGAGGACCAGAAGGGGGGAGTTGCCTCGGCCCCTGAACTCGCGAACGAGAAGCACGCGAGACACGTCCAGCATGTTCAGCGTCGGAGCCGACGTGTTCCAGAGCTTGGTGCCCCCGCGAGGACGCACCCATCCGTCAGCGAACTCCACGTTCTCGGCGCGCGCAGCGCTGCCGTAGGGAGATCGGTCGGGGTAGTCGGTGAGCCCTCTCGGAGGGAACGGGCCCAAGACCTCGCGGGGAGCAGACATCGGCTACTCGCTCGCGTTGGGGTCGGCGCCCTTGTCCAGGGTGACGTAGCCCAGCGTCTGCAGGAGGGCGCCGCGGAGCTCGTCCTGCCGGTAGCGCACGAAGTCAGGCTTCGCGTCCGGGTGCAGGGCCTCGCCGATGCTCGGGAGGAAGCACCTGTACTCCTTCGCCCAGTTGAAGACCTGAGTGGCCCCGGCCTTCTCGACCTCTTCGAGGGTGGGCTTCCCGGAGGCGGGGGCTGCAGCGGCCTTCACGCCGAGCCTGGCGAGAGGGTCGATGACCTCGAGCTTGATGCCGTTGCGCTGGGCCGCACGCATCAGGCACCGCGCGAACGTCCTGTTCGGGCAGACCACGGGCCGCTCGTCGCCGTGCTCGTCCTTGCCGTTCGCGTAGAGGTAGACCTCCTGCGAACAGACGCGCAGCTTCGCGTTCTTCGGGTGCTTGCTGATGATGAGGGCGTGGATCGCAGGCATCTCGGTCTCCTTCAGTCGAAGCAGTCGTACAGGGTCGGGTCGACGACGCCGACCTCGGCCGTGGACTGCGTCTGGACAGCGCGAGCCGTGGCCGCGCGCACGTCGTTCTCCAGCATGTCGAAGCGCTGCTGCTGCCCGCTCGTCGGGGTCTCTGCGTCCATGAGCAAGACCACGGTGGCGTAGGCGGCAAGGGTCGAATAGCACTCGACCAAGAATGGGGGCTCAACAGCGGGAGCCGCCGTGTCCATCTCGGTGGGGGCTGGGGTGTAGAACACCCGGAGCTCCACGTCGTAGGTCGGAGGCACCCCCTCCTGGTACAGGCGGAGCCCGCTCCGGGAAGGAACACCGACGAGATCCGACCAGCGCCGCGACCGTGTCTGGGCGCGCTGGCGGTTCACCAACGGGATGGGGTCAGCCTGGGTGCCGGACAGCTCCTCGAGAGCATGCAGCTTCACCAGGCTCTTGGCGAGGATTGCGGACCACAGGACCAGGGACGAGGAGGCGGAGTAGGTCACGTCCTCCTCGTCAGCGAAGATCTCGCCAGCCGGGTCCAGGTCCACGATCATGCCGTACATGTGCTGGTACGCCTCGTTCAGCGCGTCAACGATGTGCGCGTCCGTGAACGAGGTCCCGCTCTCCTCCAGGAGGCGGCGCTTGACCTGGACGATGAGCTCTGCGGTCGTACTCATCCGCCTGGCCTCGGGATGCGACTAGCGCCCGGGAGCGAAGTCAGGGTGCCGTTGGGCAGCAGGCCGAGGTTGCCCGGTCGGGTGATAGGGGTCCGACCATGCACCTGCGAGAACAGGCCTCGAGGGTTGCCGTCCATCTCGCGGGTCTTCCGCTTCATGGCGTGCAGCACAAGGCCTCTGTCCTGCTTGGAGATGATGGCGACCCTGCGGTCCTGTTCGGCCTTCTCTTGGGCGTCGAAGAAATGGTCCCAGTACTCGTCGCTGTTGCGAACGCCGTACTTGGCTCGGTCGTGGGACTTGTCCCCGTAGAGCAGGCTCTGGTAGAGCCGCCCGTCGATGCGGGAGCCCCACGGGCTGCGGAGCTGGAGAAGAGGGTGCCACCGGCCGATCGAGGGCCGACGCCAGATCGTGATGTCGTCGAACTTCGGGTCGAAGCGCAAGATGACGTCAGGGTCGTAGGCCTGGATGTTCTTCACCGCGCCACGGCAGCGGTAGGCCGAGCTGTAGGACAGCGGCATGGACCGCTCCCAAGCCCGGCGCTTGCTGCGAGACGTGGGCCTCACCGGCTTGAGGAACACCTGATTCAGCGTCTTGATGGTCAGCGGCACCCTATCCTCCATGGGTCGGGAGCAGGGAGGCCGAAGCCTCCCCACCCCCAGCCGAGGGCTAGAAGCTCTCGACGAAGCTCTCGTTCTGGCCGTACTGCGGCCGGGTTCCGCCGATCCGCACGATCTTGCCGTGCGCCTGGGGCAGAGCGGAGAAGATCTGGTAGCGCTGGCGCATGCCGAACTCCCACATGTCACGCATGCGGCCCGTGGTCGGGTCGCGGCTCATGCGCAGGATGTGGTTGTCGTCGTCCACGAACTGCAGCTTGATGTTCTCGTACACCTGCAGCTCGTTGCGGTTCATCGCCCACAGCGTACGCGCCGGGCACTGGGCGTCGACGTGGAAGCGGTGGACCTTCTCGCCGTTGACCCAGCTCACGCTGCCGTCGGGCATGCCGAGCGGGCTCATGCGAGCCTCGTAGCGGATGTCGTCGCTGTTCCAGCGCTTGATGACCTTGAACACGGAGCGGTGGCTGGAGAGGACGCCGTTCTCGTCCAACGACTTGCCGCACTTGCCCTCGATCGCGTCCAGGAGGTCTTCGAGGTCGTCCTCGTTGAGGTCCCCGTAGGCCTTGTCGACGACGGTGGACTCGAACACGTTGGTGCTCGAGCGGTCGTACGCGCCGTAGTCGCCGTACAGCCCGGACATGTTGTAGCTGTCGTTGGAGACGATCTCTTCCCAGCCGTAGGTGCCCTTGCCGCGGGGGCCTGCGGCGGCCTCGCCGGCGATGTCGGCCTGGCCGACTCCAGCGAAGCTGCCGTCGACACCAAGGTTGAAGCTCTCCATCGGGACGACGCGGACACCCTTGCCCAGATCGCCGGCGACGGCCGGGGACACGACGAGGACGTCAGAGATGTCCTCGTGGACCGCCGGGGTGACCGTGATGCTCGTGGAGGTGCGCCCCGTCACCTGGAAGATGAACGCAGCGGCGTCCGCAGCCTGGGCGATGCGCGTGCCGTCCTTCTTGATGAAGGAGACGTAGCTGTTCTCGAGGATGCGGCGAGCTCCGCAGTCGTCGTAGGTGCCTTCCCAGGTCTCGGTCGCGCTGGCCGCCTGGCCGTCCTTGAGGTAGATCACCGTCGCCGACGCTGCGGGGGAGGTGATGGTGGCCTCGGAGACGCTCGCCAGGAAGGTCCAGCGGTTCGAGTACATCTGCAGCGACGCGAGCCGCTTGAGCGCCATGACGAGGTCGCTCTGCGCCTTGTCCCACGCCTCGATCCAGGACAGGTCGCCCTTGGAGTCGTCTTCGGCCTGCTTGGTGACCAGGCCCGTGCCGCGGAGCCACGCCAGGCCGAGCTGGAACTCGGCGAAGTCGGGAGCGTTCGGGTACGGGAACGCGTCCTGTTCCAGCCCGAAGCCACCACCAGCGGGGTGGTACAGCTGGTTCTTGATGATGAGCTTGCTGCCGCGGATGGTCCCGTTGGCCTTGCCGCAGTGCATCTCGTACATGTAGTTGTCGCCCGAACGGAACGACTCGTAGAGGGTGTCCTCGTAGTCGTCCTTCAGGACGTCGTCGATGGTGCTTCGCTGAATGAAGCGGGATGGATCTGCCATGACCTTCCTCTTCTAGCCGGTTGCGCCTGCCCGCTTGCGACCCATCGCAGCTGCCAGCTTGGCCTTGTTCGCCTCCTGCTTCTGAGCGAGGGTCTGCGGCTTGGTCCCGGTCGGAGGAGCCGACGAGGAGGCCGGAGCCACCCTTCGAGTAGCGGAGGCGTCACCTGCTTTGCTGTCAACGTACGCCTGGCCCTGCGGAGAGGCTTTCTGGCCCCGGCCCGTTTGCGCGTTGGGATTCAGACGCCGGCTGATGTTCGTCGCCAGCCGGCGCACGGCTTCGGGGGACTTCCCGTCGGACAGGGCGGCCTCAAGCGGCTTGTTCACGAGGTAGGACTCCTCGTCCGCTTCGAGATCTCCGAAGTTCAGTCCCTTCTTGGCTCGGTCCAGGGCGGTGCTCTTGGCACGGGACGAGCGCTCGGTCTTCAGCTGGGCTTCGAGGGCGCTGACCTGCTTGCCCTGCTCCTTGATGAGGTACTCGAGCCGCTCGGACTCGCTGTCGAACTCGGGCTGGGCTGCGGGGGGGCGCCGCGCAGCTTCTTCCCGTGCCCCTTCTGCTCGTGCGCGAGCGACGCGCTCATCTGCCAGCTTGTCTCTCAGTTCGTTCCTCTCCTGGGAGAGGCGTTCGATCCGCTCCTGCGAGCGAGACTTGCCATCGTCCACCCCCGGCTGGGCCGCCGCGTCACCCTCAACGTGAGGGGTTGTGTCCGCGGCTGCTCCGTGGGTTCCGGTCGGTGCTTCGTTCCTCAACATGTGACCTCCAGGTCAGGGTTTCGGCTTACGGCCAGGGTTTCCCGTTCCCTTCGCGGGTAGCTCTCGCTAGAGAGCGACTTCGGAGGTGACGCCCGGTGTCGGCATAGCCCCGCCCCCAGGGCCTGTCGGCGCCGGTCCGCCAGGTGAGCCTGCTCCGCCGGAAGAACCTCCGGGGGCAGACGATGACTCGTCTATTGGTGCTTCGGCAGCCTCAGACCCTTGCAGGGCCATGATATGCGCGTCTCGGTGGGCGAGAAGCCGCTGCTTCAGCTGGGGGTCGCTCTCCATGAGCTCTCGAGTGCGGGCCTCCTTCATGAAGGCCGTCACGCCCATGGCGTGTAGGAGCTGGTTATCGAAGGGTTCAGGCCGAACCTCTTCGCCGTTCAGCATCATCATGTTCTCTTCGTAAACCCGGGTGCGCTCCGAGGTCTCGTCCATGTCGATGAGCGCGTCGAGGTCCGGGTGGTCCAGCAGCCGCATGAAGACGGTCTTCTGCTGCGGGTCCTGCATGTCGAAGAGGCCCACGTTCGCCAAGTCGAGGGCGTATTGCTTCTTCTCCATGACGCTGTTCGGCCCGTCCTCGCAGACCACCCGCACATCCAGGCAGGACTCGATGTCGGCGCTGCGGAACAACTGGGCGGAGAGCTGGCCGTTCTTCCCCGTCATGGGGATGAGCCGGTCCTCCTTCACGAAGCGCTGGGCGATGAGGACGACCAGGCGCCCCAGCTTGGCGATGCTGCGCCGGTAGCGGTTCTGGATGCTCTTGCGGCCCTGCTCGCCGAGGGTGGCCAGGTGGCGCACGACTGCGGCGCTGCGGCCCCCGGAGACGTTCTCCCCCTGGGAGACCTCGCGGACGCCGGAGATCCTCTCGATCATCTCGATGTAGATGTTGAGCTCGGCCGCCATCTCGCCGGTGTAGCGGGGCGGGTCCACGGGCTTCGGGGCCACGGTGAGGCCGGGCCGACCGCCGTACAGGATGATCTGGTTTGGGGCGTCGGTGAAGCTGTTCCGGTCCACGAGGGACTTGTTGTGGACCAGCCACTGCCGCCCGCGGGTCAGGTTGCCCACGGCGATGTGGTTGCTCACCAGGCGGTTCACCGCCATCTGAGGCGGGCAGAGGTCGTCCATCGGGGCGTCGCAGAAGGGCGAGCCGACGCGAGGGTACGCCTCGAAAGAGATCAGGTTGATGCCGCCGTAGGGGTTGTAGAAGCGCTCCTCGCCGCGACCCTTGTTCAGCACAAGGCCGTTGCAGACTGCGACGTAGCGGCCGTCGGGGTACTTCTCGTTGGGCTGGAAGTAGATCTCCTTCAGCATCACGAGCTCGGAGGTGTCGCTGGGGCTGTCGTAGAGCCCGACGTGGCGCAGGTACTTGCCGTTGGTGCCGGACCCGGCGACGGACCCTGCCATCATGCTGCCGATGCCGCGGCCGATGGTCTGCATTCCCTCGCGGACAGACTGCGAGAAGCCCGTGCGCTGCGCGTCTTGCGTGTCCGGGGTCAGCGTCCCAGGCTTGAGGTTGAAGTTCTCCTCGACGTTCTGCCGGTTGGCGAAGGTCATCGTGCCGGCGTAGCGCGCCTCGGCGTAGCTCTCACCCGACAGGTCGAAGACCACGTTGAACGGAGACACGCACCGGAAGCGGATGGCGCCCTCGCGGACAGCGACGGTCTTGAAGCCGGGGTCGAGGGACGCTCCTGCTTCCTCCGCCAGGCCCGGGATCGCCTCGAAGAGATCCTCCTTGCCTTCGGGCCCAGCCTCGTCCTCGGGGGTCGTCTGCTTGGGAACCCGGACGTGGTTGACGTCTCCGGCGTCTGGATCCCAGTACGGCTGCACCCAGCCCCGGCCCGTGGTCATGGCCCAGATGAGGACCTCGTCCTCGAGTAGGCCCGACAGGTAGTTGGACTCCCAGACGTGGTCCAGGTAGCGGCCCACGGCGCGAGCGGACAGGCGGTCGCCCTCCGTCGCCGACTGCGGCACGCCGAAGAAGCGGGGGTCGCCGCGCGTCACCGCGGACACCATGCGGTGGATGACGTCTCGCAGCAGGTTCAGGGTCAGCCGGACGTGCCAGTCCTTCGTCCTCGGGAGCTCGTCCACGGTGCTCAGGCGCTTGTTCCAGCGGATCCACTGCTGACCGCCCAGGAACGCGATGTTCCTGTACCAGCGGGACTGCTCCCGCTGCATGGCGTACATGCTGTTCTCGCAGATCCCGTCGACCCAATGAGCGAGCTCGTAGTCGTCGGAGGACTGCGTCAGGAGGGTGCGCTTCCTGGCCATCAGACTGCACCGCCCACGGACGACTCACCCATGAAGGCGCTCGAGTCGCCGTTGTTCCACTTCTGGACGTGTTCGGGGTTGTCCGGGTCGAGCCCTACCTCCTGCATGTCCAGGAGGCCCTGCATCTCCGGGTCGACGAAGCGGGGGGCCATGGGCGGGGTCTCTTCCACGGGGTCCGTGGCGGCGACGTAGCTCTCGAGGGTGCCGGCCTGGAGCCGGGAAGCCATGCTCGAGAGCAGGTCGTGGTTGCGCCGCTGCGCGGCCGCTGCGTGCTTCATGGACTGCACGGCGACGAGCGCCATGGTCAGGAGGGCGAAGGCTACGACAAGCAGTGGTCCCATCAGACGCAGCTCCCGAGCTCAGGGTGAACGACCGTCTGGCCTTCCTGCTTTCCCCAGGAGGCCGGGTCGTCCCGGAATCGCCCGTCGTATGGCCGGAGCTGCTGCTCCATGAAGGACGGGGCGTCGGTGAAGGTCGCCGGTGCGAGCCCGTTGCGGTGCGCGTCCTCGGAGGTTGTTCCAAGGCGCTGCTCGCAGTTGATTCCGACGATGGCGAGGGCGTCAGCGATGACGCAGTCGTCGTTGCCCACCTTGCGGCGCGAGTTGCCGTAGGTGCCATCCGGGCGGCGGATGTAGCCCGCAGCCTGCCGCGCGCTCAACGGCGAGTTCAGGTCGGCTTCCATGGCGTTGATGACCGAACGGTACGCCGACAGCATCTGCAGCTTCAGCTTGGACGCGACCGAGTAGCCCCACTTCATCGTCTCCTGCTTGCCCACGGAGTCGAAGGTCTCGCGGACGTACAGGTTCTCGACGGGGTACTGGCCGTTGGGCTGCAGGTTCTTGGTGATGGTGAAGCCGGCGGAGCCCGTGACCTCGGGGACGCAGAAGGCGTCGTTGTAGATGCGGGCAAGGCACTGCACCTGCGAGGAGAAGAACTCCGTCTGCTCCAGGCGCATGACGCACTGGGCGACCTGCGCGGTGTGCTTCGCGTCCCAAACAGAGCAGACCGAGAAGTCGCCCTCGGGGTCGTCGCCCTCCGCTCCGTCGATGCCGATGGTGTATTCGCCGCCGGTCTGGGGGGCCACCCACATCTTCGTGTAGCCCGAGCCGCGCTCATCCAGTTCGACGAACCCCTCGCCCGTCATGCTGAAGTTGCCCCGCCAGACGGGGGGCTTCGCATTCTCGACGGAGGTGGCGTTCAGGTAGTGCTCGCAGGCCTCAGCCGTGAAGAACGAGCGGCCCGAGGCGCGGAAGGCCTGGGCCCAGCTGAAGGGGTACTGTCGGAAGAAGGCGTCCCAGGAGCGGTTGCACTTGTCAATCCAGATGGCCTTCGCCCAAGCGCACTGCTCGAGCGTCAGCTTGTTCAGCACGGCCTGCTGACGCAGCTCCGTGGGGAGGCTCTTGAAGTACTGCGTCCTGAGGACGGCGAGGTCTTCTGGGTGGCGGGCGTGCTGGTACTTCGCCGGCAGCTCCCTTGAGTACTCCCGGACCCACCGCTGGCTGCGGATGCTCCAGCGCCACTCTGCGTCCTGGGGGCCGTTGAAGACGAAGACGAAGTCAGACTCGCCGGCGGCCGAGGACTTCACGCACTCGTGCCACCAGTCTCCGTAGGCCCACGCGGTGGACTCTCGGATGATGACGGACCCTGCGACGTCGGGGATTCCCTGAGAGATGGCCTCCCAGGTGGGCTCCGGGGTGGGCCACTTGCACATCTCGGTGAAGTGCCCGAGGTTGATGGTCAACCCGATGTCCGGCGCTGTCGCCGACGCCGTCTTCACCTCGATCAGGTTGTTCAGCACCGGGCCCAGCTGCCCGGCCTTCTCCCCGTCCTTGGCCTGATGCGCCCTGCGCTTCGTGCCCAGCCCCAGCTTCTGCGTGGTGCGCTGCGAGACCACCGGGACGCGGTGGGCAGGGAGCCCGTCCGCCACTGCGTCGTAGTTGCGCTCTGCCATGCGGAAGATGGCTTCGCCGTTCGTGTCCTTGTTGGACATCAGCAGGGCGTACTGCTCGGTGCGCGTCAGGAACAGGGCGCTCTGCAGGGCCTGGGCCCACGTTGAGGCCCCCATCTGGCGGCCCTTCAGGACGTCGATGCGGACAGGGAGGCCCTCGTACCACTGAGCGCAGAAGGCCCACCAGAGGCGCCGCTGCAGCAGGTTGTGGTGGTCGAAGAGGCCCTTCTTCGCTTCCTTGTCTCGGATGACCAGATGGCTGTGGATCAGGTAGTTCGGGTTCTCGATGCAGAGCTGCCAGTGGAGCTCCTCGATGGCCCGAGGCGTCATCACCGACGCGTAGTCGCGGATGGCGTCGTAGAGTTTCCGCTGCTCGCCGAAGTAGTCGTGGGGGGTGCCGTTCTCGGTCGTCGGCCAGCGGAAGGGGAGCAGGAACCAAGGGTAGACGCGCCCCTCGTACTCGTGCTCTTGGATGAGCACGTTCTCCACTGGGAACGGCAGGGTGCCGTCCATCCAGTTCAGTACCGGGGCGCGTTCGTCCATCAGTTGGCGTACTTGCGATCGAAGGTGAGATACGCACCGATGAAGAGGGCGGCTCCTCCGCAATCGTCGCTCGGGTCCACGTTTCTGGCCACGGTCAGGCGGAGCGGATAGGCGTCGGTGACCTTGAATGCTCCGCCTATGCCGTCGGCTGCCAGGATGGTCATGGCCCCAGTCTTGTAGATCATGTTCGCGCTACCGCCGGCAGAGTCAGTGACCGTGAGAGTCCTCGTGTCCGCGGCCGTCGCCAGCGTGGTTTCCGGGTTGATCTGGATGTACCCCAAGTCCCAGACCACATCGCAGGCGGTGCTTGCGGTCGACCAGAGCAGCGTCACCGTGATGTCCGCAGTGACGTCCATCCACTCAGGCGGTAGCCAGGTGGTCTGCATGCTTTGGTCGGTCTCGGCCGCGTACAGCACCCCGGCCGTCGGCGCGATGTACCCTTCGGTGCCTGGGTTGGTGTCCTTGTCCGTGAACATCGACGCCGGCAGGTAGACTCGCTCGGTGGGGATGGCGGTCCCGAGGTACTGGATGGCGTTACCAGGGTCGCGGGCTGGGCTGACAAGGACACCCTTCGTAGTGTTGCCCATCAGGAGCGACACTTCATGGTTTGCGGCATCCGTTCCCATCTGGAAGACACCGTCGGCCGCCCCGAGCGTGTCCAGGAATAGGTAGTTGGTGTCGTCCTCGTCGTAGTCGAGAACGAACTCCGGCGTGTCGCCGAAGAAGATCTTGTCGTCGTCCGCGAGCGACAGATCGACGCCGTCCAGGGTGAGGGTGTTCGCGCCGTGGTCGACAGCGACCGTCCCGGCTGCGGTCGTGAAGGTCCAGTCCGTGTCCACCGCGCCGCCGACGATGACCGCTCCGGTCCCGGCTGCGACGCCGTCGATGAGCAGGCCAGTGGCCCCGCCGGTGAGGGAGATATCGCCTGCGCTCGCAGCGCCGTCTCCGAAGATGACCTGGACGCCGTCAGCCGCCTTCAGGTCCGCGTCGCCCTGGTTCCACGCCAGGCCACCAGTGAGCTCGAAGTCGGTGTCGACCACGTCGCCCACGACCACCTTGTCGCCAGCGGTGGCGCCGATCGCGTTGATGCTGAGGGTGGCCCCGGTGCCGGAAATCCGGGTGCCATTCTGGGGCTGGAGGTGAGCGGCACCTACGACGACGGAGAAGTCCGAGTCGCCTTGGATGTCAGGGCCTCCGGTGAATTGCAGCGCGGCCTGGTCGGAGGGTCCGAGATCATTGATCCACCTCATAATGTCGCCGGTCTCTTCGCCGAACCACGTCATCTTGATGCCGACGTCGTCCACGCCGACGTTGACCTCTCCGGTGTCCGCCACCACCTGGTCGAGTGTCAGGATGTCCGTCGCCGTGGCGTAGGACAGGGTCATGTCACCGGAGCCAGCGGCACCGGAGCCCATGATCAGGCTG
>Ga0307992_1001678_pt1 | contig 12976 bp, 11 predicted proteins | sample EllFjometagen133_FD_203162 | JGI IMG/M metagenome (GOLD analysis project Ga0307992, IMG submission 203162) | Marine microbial communities from Ellis Fjord, Antarctic Ocean - #133 | ecosystem: Environmental > Aquatic > Marine > Unclassified | place: Southern Ocean | collected 2014-10-08
CGAGACAATACGGCATCGACATTTTCATGTCGCTCCACGCGGTCTTCGGGGGATTTAAAATCTGTGAGTCGGGCCTTGGCAATAAGATCCACAACGCAAGCTCTCCAAAGCTCGGAAAGATGTTTGAAGAGGTAGTCTATACGCTTTTTTCACTTCTACTCGAATACCGTCACATTTGGCTGGAGGCTCCTCTCCTGGAAAGTTCACCCAATATATACCGACCGGAGCATACAATAGAGCTATACGGCCTTGAAAAGATAATGGAACCACAAGATCTGTCCATAGACATCCTAGGACTGAAGAGACAGTGCCGGGAAGAATACGAAAAATATAAGCATCTGATAAAGCAGTACCTGAGTCCTTATACCCATAACCGGATTAATTATATGTTCACGATGGACAATTATGATCTCGGTACAATGGTCTGGTCACAGGTTGTGTACCAATTACTCTTCCTGTTTGATGGTGCTTCGGAAGAAAGAAAACAGGGAATTATTGATGCCCTGAAAGCGCTGTATTTTGCGCGCAGTATTACCTTCGACTACAAAACCTTTCGGTACAGCTCTAATTTCGCGGGAAGAGAGATAAAGAATCAATCGAGAGCATTTTTGTCCCAGAAACCGTATCTGATGGGATTGTATCTGACAAAACGAGATATATATGAAATATATCTCGGCAAATGATCATCGGGGTCTGTCCCTGTGGAGCATTGTAAGAATGGCCCTGTTCCAGCCTGCCGGTCCGGGGTGGGGTGCATGATAAATTTCTGGGATGTCGATCCCTGGCCCATAAGTACCATCAGGCATCTGAATCAGAACAGGATAATCAACTATCCGCAGAAACGGCAGATCATTGAGGGCATCTCCCAGCCCAACAATCAGGGCATCGGGATACTGATGCCGGTAGCAATCTATAAGTGTACCTGCGGCTGTGCCCTTGTCATTCGGACCGCTTAAATGGTTAAATCTTCCGCCACGGGTAAGCGTAAGACCCTTTGATTCAACCAAATTTTCCAACCTATTCCATTGAGTTTCATCTCCGTCAAACAGAAAAGGCTCGTCGTATTCTCTATCCTTTGCCATGGAGGAAGCCTCTATTGAAAGTCCCGTAAGGCGCGAGATATTCTCTACCGACAGAGAATGAAACCCCCTTATCGGCAGAGCATCTTCCCGGATGATCCTGTCAAGAAACTCTGTCAAATGCGCATAAGGGATTCCGGATTCGACGACCAGGTAGTTGTTTATTTTCCCGGCACAAGGAACGGGAAAGGGGAAATATCCTTTTGGGACAAAGATCCCGCCCCCATTTTCCGAAACAAAGGGGTGACAGTTGCCCATATCCCTGCGCAAAGACTCTATTTCCTTCTTTGTCTTGCTACTTATCATTACAAGGGGGATCTGGAGTGTAGATATTTCTTTCAGGGCCTCTCTGGCCGGTTCATACGAATAACTTTCGGTATCAAGAAGAGTGCCGTCCAGATCGGTAAAAATAATGATCATCGCAATTCCTCTGATTCCATGATTTTCTCCACAGTATCCTTTTTTAACATATTCACCATATTTTTGATTGACCGGAAAAGGGAAGCTGAGAGGGAACTAAAAGGTTCTATTTCCCTACACAGAAGGCCGAGAATATCCTGTTCAGGACATCTTCGTTTGTCGTCTCTCCGGCGATATCACCCAAGTGATCAAGAGCATCTCTGATATCAAAAGCAGCCAGTTCTGGGGACCTTTCGCGGGAGATGTTGTCTTTTGCCGCTGCAAGAGATTTTGCAGTCTTTTCAAGGGAGATTTTGTGGCGAAGATTGGTCAAGACAATGTCCGATTCCATATATTCCCCGTCATCTGATGCCATCGAGTAGATCTTTTCCTTTAGTTCGGGAATGCCGCCACCATATTTTGCGGATATCCATAGTGGCTCCACACCGGGTATTATATCGGTTAGTTCCGCATCCGTTATCTTGCGTGGAAGATCCGACTTGTTGACGGCCAGCATTATTATTTTCTTTCTGTTTCTGTTTATAACCTCGAAATCTTCATCTGTAGGGCGGGTGTTGCCGTCGATGAGAACAATAACCATGTCCGCGGCAAGGACCTTTTCCCAGACAAACTCTATCCCCTCTTTTTCTATGGCCTCTGCGGATTTTCTGACCCCTGCCGTATCGGTGAGCTTTACGGGGATCCCCCTGATATTGATTGTTTCCTCAATGAAGTCCCTCGTAGTTCCCGGGACAGAGTTAACAATGGCGCGTCTCTCTCCGAGAAGCCTGTTCAGAAGACTCGATTTCCCCACATTCGGCTTTCCTGTGATTACTACATTAAGACCATCCCTGAAAAGCTTTCCCTCTTTGTAGGTTGAGAGGATGTCGTTTATACGGGTGATCACATCCTCCACATCTTTGGACAGGTTGCGATGGGGTCCGGGTGAGATATCTTCTTCGGTGAAATCTATCGAGGATTCAAGGGACGTGAGTATTTCAATTAAACTGGAACGTATGGATTGCAGTCTTTTTGACAATTTGCCTTTGAGGCTGGAGAGGGCAAGAACACGGCCCCTGTCTGTTTTTGCGGTGATCAGATCTGCAATTGCTTCTGCCTGGGACAGATCCAGACGGTTGTTGAGGTAGGCCCTTCTGGTAAACTCACCCGGCTCCGCGGGACGAGCCCCGGCTTTTATTACTGCATCCAAAACTGCCTGCAGGATAAGATATCCGCCATGACAATTTATCTCCAGGGTATCCTCTCCTGTGTAGGAGTGAGGCTTTCTCATCAGGGCAAGAAGCACCTCATCAATGCTGCTGCCCGTTTCTGGTGATATAATGTCGCCATGATACAGGTAGCGGTTTCTCAGGGAACCGGTTTCTGCCGTCGGTCTGAACAGAGTCTGGCAGATTTCTTCTGTATCCGGACCACTTACCCTCACAATACCGATTCCTCCTACACCGTGTGGCGTGGCTATGGCCGCTATTGTGTCGTCTTTTGTCAACATTGCGTAATAACTACTTCCCGTATTTCAGGGACTGGACTTTGTTTTGCCGCCTTTGTTTGGCAGGATGACAATTTTTCTAAAGGCTCCTTCTCCGCGGCTTCTAGTAATTAGATCTCCGTCGTCTTGTAATGCGATGTGTATTGTTCTCCGGTCATGCGCATTCATCGGATTTACAGTAACGGGTTTCCCCGTCCGTTTGACTTTTCCTCCCAATTTTTCAGCTAGTGATATAAGATTTTCTTTCTTTTTTCCCCTGTAATTTTCCGTGTCTAATATGACTTTTCTTCGGGCTCTTCCGTTTTTATTAAGCACTTTGTTTGTGAGATACTGTATGGCATCCAGGGTTTGCCCACCTCTTCCTATAAGTAAACCGCCTCCGTCACCCTTAATATTCAGCACAATATAGTCCCCGTTTGCTTCTGCGTTTACGGGAAAACCAAGGCCTATATGCGAGAGCAGCCCTTCGATAAATACCTTTGCTTCGAGCGAAATATCTTCAGTGAAATCAGGGTTCTCCTTTGATCTTTCCCCCAATGAATTGTCCAGGCTGATATTATCGGATTCGGTATTTCCTTCTGTTCTCTCTTCTAACGAACTGTCCATACCGATATCAATCGAAAGGAGACTGGCTTTGATAAAGGCCTTGCTTCCTCCCAAAAAACCGAAAAAACCTGGGGATCCTTCGGAGAGTATCTCTATGTTCAATTTCTCTCTTGGAACGTTAAATTCCATACAGGCCCTTTGTATGGCTTCATCTATTGTTTTTCCTTCTATCTCTATTACGTCTTTCATGTTTTCGGTTGCCTCATATATCAAGGGTTTGTCTTGTTTATGTAATACTGCTGTCCGATACTCAACACATTGTTGAATAGCCAGTAGATTACCAGCCCCGACGGGAAATTAAGAAATAGAAACGTGAATATAACGGGCATCCACATCATCATCTTTGCCTGGATTTCATTTCCTCCAGGTTGGGGGCTCATCCTCTGTTGCAGGAACATTGTTGCGCCCATAATAATCGGCGTTATATAATATGGATCTTTGGCCGAAAGATCCTGTATCCAGAAAATGAATGGTGCGTGACGCAGTTCTATTGAATAAAGCAATGCCCTGTAAAGCCCGAAGAAAACGGGGAGCTGAAGTACCATGGGGAAACACCCGCTCATTGGATTTACTTTGTTTGATTTGTAAAGAGTCATTGTTTCCTGCTGGAGTCTGGCTTTATCATCTTTGTATTGTTCTTGGAGCTTCTTCATCTGGGGCTGGAGCTTCTGCATTCCCCTCATGGATTTGTAGCTTATATTCCCCAGTGGCCAGAAGATAATCTTTACCAGTATGGTAAGGATTATAATTGCAAGTCCGTAGTTATGGACATATTTGTTGATCCATCTGAGGGCTTTGAGAAGTGGAATAGAAAGCCACTTTACCCACGATCCAAGGCTAACGGAGTTTTCAAGACCGACATCCTGTGCCTGAAGTCTGGCATATTCCTTCGGACCAACATATAAAACATACCTGAATGCTCCCGATTGACCGGGAGGTATAATATTCTTGGGCCCCTGAAGAGCTGTAACAACCATATCTTTCGAATCTTTGGAAACGATGAAGTGGGTGAGGGACGGCTGTTCCGGTATCATGGCCGCTATGAAATATTTTGTTTCGAATCCTCCCCATGACACATCCGGTCCAGTGAACTTTTTTGCCCCCAGCTTCTTTACCTTTTCAGAGACGGTTTTGTTTTTTACATATGAGATGGGGCCTTCATGGCTGTAGCGATTCGTTTTTGCCGAAGGGTCAACATACCGGTTCCAGTCAAGAAAAACCTTTTCCCGGATGGTGCCATCTGACAGGTTGGTAAGTTTGATTTCAAGATCAAAAGAGTATTTATCCGGGTAAAAAGTGTATATCTTTTCCACCCTGACCTCGCCCGGATATGACCATGAAAAGATCAGATCTTTTGCATCCACGGCATCAATAAGATCTACGGAGCCCAGATTTGATTCGTATATTACATCCGCCGGGATATCTATGCTGGATTCCGGAAAGGTTATGGTAAGGGGATAGTCTGTGCTCTCTCCCGCGTTGACCAGTTCTACCAGAGGCGAAGCTTCGCTCATATCCTTACGGTAATTCTTCAGTTTAAAAGATTTTAAACTCGCGCCTCTGGAATCGAAGATGGCTGTATACATAGACCCCTCTACAACAATATCCCTTCCAGTATGACTGCCTGTATCTTGTTTTGTCAGTGATTTCTGACGGTCAATGACAGGTGGCACATATATGCTCTGATCGCCGGTAATTTCCCGGGCTATATTTTCTGTTTTGCCGGCTGTCTCACCGGTATTCTGAGTGAGCTCACCCGGTGCAGGGGAATGAGGCTGCTGAAAAAAATACTGATATCCCATCAACAACCCTAATGACAGGGCCATGGCGAGAAATGTCCTCTTGTCCATTAAAGACCTCCATGATTGACTATTTTACTGGATCGTATCCACCCGGACTGAAGGGGTTGCATCTGAGTATGCGCAGAAAACCGAGAAGGACTCCTTTGAAAGGTCCATATCGCTCAATAGCTGTTATGGCATATTCAGAGCATGTGGGATAGAAACGGCAACTCTGAGGAAAACAGGGGGATATAACTATCTGGTAAAACCTTATAAAAAAAACTAAAAGATTTTTTAGAATCCGCATGGGCACTACTTTTTTTTAAAGAGACCGGCCAATTCCAGACACACATCCTGGTATTTCAGCGAAGACACATCCTTTTTCGCTACTACTACCATATCTCTCGAATCGGGCAGCCCGTCTTTGTTTAACCTGAAAAACTCTTTTAAAAGGCGTTTGATCCTGTTTCTCTTTACTGCGTTTCCTACCTTTTTGCTGACCGTTACTCCAAACCTCTTTTCCCCTGATGGATTAGGGCTCAATATAACTGTGAAGTTGTTTGAGTGAACCCGGGTCCCTCTTTGATAGCTGTTTAAATAACTTTTTCGCTTGCGTACCCGTTCCTTTTTTTCGAAGGATTGCTTTTCCATTTGATTCGGAGTACACCCCAAACGCTGTGGGGTGCTCTGTGGACCTATGCTATCAACACAGGGTTAAACGGCAAGCCTTTTTCTCCCTCTTGCCCTTCTTCTGTTCAGTATCTGTTTGCCCCACCGCGTTGCCATTCGGGCTCGAAAACCGTGTGTTCTTTTCCTTTTGATGTTGCTTAAATGGGTTAGATTCTTTTTCATTAGTAAAAGCCTCTCTCAATGTATGTGAGCTGCTCTTTTCACCACAATTTAAAGTATTTGTCAAGATTTAATTGGTAAATTGTCAGAACCCTCGATTTTTTGAGGTTTGGATTCCCAAGGATATGGCCCAGTCCGGTCCCGGCACGTCGGGATCTGGATCGTGATCCCGGATTACAATTTTTCGGCATCAGATGCACAGTCTGACAAAGACTGTAGGTATTCGTGGACCATCTCAAGCAATTCGTTCATCTCGTTTACCAAGACGGCAGCTTGTCTGAATTTGTTGCCCCCCTTTAGCCCTTTAGTGTACCACAGGAGGTGCTTGCGAAACTTTTTTATACCCATTTTTTTGCCATACGTTCTTATATTCATCTCCAGATGCCAGAGCATTACCGCTTCCCTTTCTATCGGAGAAGGCTGGTCGGGAGTGGTTCCATTTGACATTAAAGTTATTATTCTCTTGAATATCCAAGGGTTTCCAAGGGCACACCTTCCCACCATAACTCCGTCACAACCGGTTTCTTCTGTCATCTTAAGGGCGTCTTCGGGTTTCCTGATGTCGCCACTTCCTATAACGGGAATGCGTATGGTTTTCTTTGCCAAGCCAATCAGATTCCAGTCAGCTATTCCGCTAAATCCCTGCCTTACCGTTCGCGGGTGCAGCGACAGAGCATCCGCACCGCAATCCTCGGCTATTACTGCAATCTCAATAGCGTTTAGTTCGTCATGCCCCCATCCGGAGCGTATCTTCACTGTAAGCGGCAAATGAGTGGCTCCCCTTACTTTCTTTACAATAGCCGCGAATTTAGCGGGATCCCGCATCAGAGAGGCGCCCGCCCCTGTTTTCAACACCTTTTTTACCGGGCATCCGGCATTAATATCTATGATATCAGCTCCCAGATCGGCTACAATCCCGGCCGCTTCGCTAAGTATCTCCGGATCGGACCCGAATAGCTGCACACCGAGGGGGCTGTCGTCCGGGGACGATTTTAGATATTCGTAACTCTTATGAGTCCTTCTGACCAGACCGTTTGCGCTTACCATTTCAGTAAAACAGAGAGGACTGCCGAAACTTCTTGACAGTACCCGAAATGGCAGATCGGTAATGCCGGCCATCGGCGCCAGAAAGATATTATTTTTAAGAGATAAATTACCTATATTCATTTTGGAAAGCATATGATTTCTCCGTGATGACCGTACAGAGAGACTTTCATTAATCAGTGCATGAGGGTTTCGCGCATGGTCTCTCGATTTCTTTCACCGCAAGGCATGCAACACATTAGTCAGCCCTGTCGTCACCACACCTTATAAAACCCCACTTATATGCGTGAAAATATCTACCCGTCAAAGTCAATTTGTTCAAGTTGTAATAAAGTGTTATTGCTCTTTTAACAATATACAATCACGAGACCTTCCAATCAAGTTTTTTAGCGAGCGCAAATTATCAAAGTTATATCGGCTAACACACTCTGATTTTCCGACCCCTCTAATTTTCACGCAAAGCTTCCCCCAGCCGTGAAAATATGATATCAGTGCGCAGCAATCTGGATACACCTCTCCACAGAAAAGAAATTGATCGCAGGAGCTCTCTTATGGACAACAGCTGGACACTCATAGATAACCAGCAAAAGATAGAAGCGGCACGAAACGATATACTCAGCACGCTGCATATAGGAATAGATACCGAATATGATTCATTCAGGTATTTCCGGGAAAAACTGTGCCTGATACAGATACGCACGGAATCTCAAGCATATATCTTTGATCCGCTTCTGGATATGGATATCTCTTTTCTGGGAGATGTCTTCGCAGATGTCGCAACCATCAAGATTATCCACGCATGTGACAATGATATCCGCCTGCTGAACCGGGACTATGGGTTCAGCTTCAAAAATATCTTCGATACCTACAGAGCAGCTTCCATTCTGGGGAGCGCAGCTCTTTCTCTTACGTCAATCGTCGGGGAGTATCTGGGGGTGGAACTGAAAAAGGAGAAGAAGCTCCAACGGTCGAGATGGGATGTACGTCCCCTGACAAATGAACAACTCGATTACGCGGCACTTGATACCCGTTATCTGACAGGCCTGTACTCCTGTCTTAAAGAAAGCCTGATATGCTATGGACTGGAAGAAGAGGCGGATGTTGTCTTTGAGAAAATGGCAGGCGTAAAGTGGAGTGAAAAAACCTTTCATCCGGAAGGGGTTTCAAGGATTGGCGGGTACAACGATTTAGAGGATTTTCAGAGACATCGACTGAAAACCCTCTACCGCTGGCGGTTTGAGACAGCAAAAAGAACCAATACAGCCGCTTTCCTTGTGCTCTCCGACCGGAACATTATGGACCTGTCAAGAAAAAACGGTCATGCCATCGAATCGTTGAGTGAGGCCGGCATAATGTCAGCCGCAAAATCAAAGACCTTTGGCCCTGAACTCATAGAAATCCTCAGAAAGACAACGAAATCAGCTTCTTAGAAATCAGGGACAAAAGAACATGTGTGGCTGTCTTATGCAACAGCCTCCCTGCTGTTAGTGAAATTTATGTTCGCTGGATTGTACAGATTTTATTTCTCCAAAACTAGATTCATATTTTTTTAAATTGCCTTCCAGTGCGGTAACAATCCTTTTCATGTGACCCGGCGAGACAATAATTCTTGAAACAAGGTGAGTTCCTCCGGGAGAGTTAAGAAGCCAGTCGATGACAAATTCTTCCGGACTGTGGGTTACAAGCATATTGTTGCTGTATCTGCCCCTGGACATTTCATCGCTGGTATTAATCTGTACCTGTTTTGTTTGATCATTTTTTTCAGCCATATTTATCTCCTTTTTGATGTAACTATTAAGTTTATAGGGATAATTTGATTCTGACTCTGATCCTTCGCGAAATTGTCAGGATCTCCTTTGAGCTTGAAAATATTCGAATATCCTGCTCGCGGCATCTTTCCCTATTCCCGGGACCTCTTCGAGCTTTTCACGGGACGCGTTCGCTATAGTATCCATGTCTAAAAAATGCGCGAGCAACGCGTTCTTTCTGGCCGTGCCGATTCCGGGAATGTCGTCCAGAACGGATCGAAAATCCTCTTTTTTCTTAACCGTGCGGTGGTAGGTGATAGCAAAACGATGGGCCTCGTCTCTCACTCTCTGAAGGAGAAAGAGTGCCTGCGGATGTTTCGAAAGATAGAGGGGATTTTTCCTGTTAGGCAGATATACTCTGTCTGTATCCTTGGAAACCCGGGACAATCCTTTCGCCGGGAGCGTGTGCGATTCCTTCGCAAGACCGATGACATCCACCTCTTTCAATCCCAGCCCGCCAAACACGGAAAGGGCGACGCCAAGCTGCCCCTTTCCGCCGTCTACAACGATAAGATCGGGGAGGTTTGCCTTTTCGCCATACCGCCTTTCCAGCACTTCGCGCATCATCCCGTAGTCGTCGGCATCTTCTTTCGTCCGTATCCTGAAACGCCTGTAGCGTGATTTTTCAGGAATTCCCTGGCTGAATGAAACCATTGAGCCGACGGCGTATTTTCCGCCTATATTGGATATGTCAAAACATTCTATCCGGCGCGGCACCTTTTTCAGAAGGAGTTTTTTTGCAAGCTCTTCAAGTACCCACTCATTTTCCGCCTCCAGCTTTTCTTCCGCCCGAAACGCATTCTCGGCATTGGACAGCGCCATGGCAAGGAGCGCTTTTTTATCCCCTCTTCGGGGAACGACAAGCGAGACCCTTCCGCCCCTCTTCTCCGTGAGCCACTGTCCGATGACCGTGGTGTCTTCCATGCGTTCTGTAACGATAATCTCCTCGGGAATTGTCGGTCCCGCATTGTAATACTGTTTCAGGAGAGACGACAGGGCCTCGGGCGATCCCATCCTTGTCTTCATGAGGGGGAATCTCCTCTGTCCGATCATGGCCCCTTTTCGTATATATATGGCGTATACTTGAATTCTGTCCCCTTCCCTGTACAGGCCGAAGACATCCTGATCTTTGAAAACCGTGGACACTATCCGCTGCTTCTCCAGTGTTGCCTCAATCGCGCTGACCTTGTCTCTTATCCGCGCCGCTTCCTCAAAGTCCAGCACTTCAGCGGCCCTGTCCATCCGCAACCGGAGTTGCCGAACGAGTCTCCCGCCGCGTCCCTCCATAAACAAAATCGCCTCCGCCACAACTTCCCGGTATTTTGTGACCGTGATAAGACCACAGCAGGGGGCGAGACACCTCTGTATCTGAAACTCCATGCAGGGTCTCTTCCTCGTTTTGAATTCCTGGTCTCTGCATGTCCTGAGCGGGAATATGCGATGCAGATAATAAAACGTCTCCTTCATCGAAGCGCTTGATGAATAGGGTCCGAAATATCGTGCTCCGTCTTTTTTCAAACGCCTCACCAGTTGAAAACGGGGAAAGTCTTCTTGTGTGTCGATCCGTATGCTGTAAAAATTTTTGTCATCTCTCAGGTTGATATTGTACCGGGGCCTGTATTTTTTTATCAGATTGTTTTCAAGGATCAGGGCCTCTTTTTCCGTATCGGTGACGAAAAATTCTATATCCTTTATTCTGGAAACCAGAAAAGGAATCATCCTTCTTGCATCCGTTCCCCCGAAATATGAACGGACGCGGGTGTGAAGATTCTTTGCCTTTCCGACGTAGATAACCCTGCCATCCCTGTCCTTCATGAGATAAACACCCGATCGTACCGGGGCATTTTGTATCTTTTCTTTCAGCAGGTTCACCTTTGTCATCCCCACAATCCGATCTCCGTCTCAATACGCGACAGTTCTCTGATCTCGTCCCTGATCTTTGCCGCCTTTTCAAATTCGAGATTTTTTGCTGCCTGTTTCATCTCTCCTTTCAGTTTTTTTATCATCGCTGGAACATCTCCGGACACATACGCCTCCATCTTCTCTTCGACACTGACGGTAACATAATCCGCTTCATAGACAGAACTCAGTATGTCGGTTATCTCCCTTTTAACAGACTCCGGGGTAATATTGTTATCCTCATTAAATTGCTGCTGTATCTGCCTTCTTCGTTTTGTCTCGTCAAGACAGGATTGAATGGCTTTTGTTATCTTGTCCGCGTACATTATTACCTGACCATTTATGTTTCTCGCCGTCCTCCCGCTCGTCTGTATAAGCGCGCGTTCGGAACGCAGAAATCCCTCCTTGTCCGCGTCAAGAATGGCCACAAGGGAAACTTCCGGGATATCGAGCCCCTCTCTGAGCAGATTTATCCCTATCAGGGCATCATACTTCCCCATACGGAGATCTCTGATAATCACAACCCGGTCAAGAGTGTTGATATCGGAGTGCAGATACGCCACCTTCATCCCGAGATCGTGATAATGCTCTGTGAGATTCTCCGCCATCCTCTTTGTCAGTGTGGTTACAAGGACACGCTCCCCCTGTCCGGCCCTCCTGTTGATTTCGCCGAACAGATCATCCACCTGGCTGGCAACCGGTCTGATCACGATTTCCGGATCTATAAGTCCGGTGGGACGTATTATCTGTTCGACAACCATGCCTGCCGACTTCTCGAGTTCATATTCCGCCGGAGTGGCCGATATATAGAGTCTCTGGTTCGGGAAAGCCTCGAACTCCTTAAAGGTAAGCGGCCTGTTATCAAGCGCTGATGGTAGCCGAAATCCGTATTCTATGAGAGTCCCCTTCCTGGATCTATCCCCCCGGTACATGGCGTTTATCTGGGGAACGGTGGCGTGACTCTCATCGATAATAACAAGCGCGTTACGGGGCAAATATTCCATAAGCGTAGGAGGAGCTTCTCCCGGCGCGCGTCCCGTGAGATGGCGTGAATAATTTTCTATTCCCTGGCAGTATCCCATCTCTTCCATCATCTCCAGATCAAACATGGTCCTCTGCTCAAGGCGCTGTGCCTCCAGGAGTTTGTCCTGAGATCTCAGATTGTCAAGACGCAATGCCAGCTCGTTCCGTATCGCCACAATGGCCCTCGCCAGGGTGTCTCTTGTGGTCACATAGTGGCTTGACGGGTATATGGAGGTCTTGTTGAGCCTGCTCAACGTTTTCCCCCGGAGAGGATCTACAATGGATATGGATTCAATAACATCTCCGAAAAAATCCACCCGTATCGCCTGTTCTTCTTCATATGAAGGGAATATTTCCACCACATCTCCACGAACGCGAAAGGTGCCTCGATGAAAATCTATATCATTGCGTTCATACTGTATCTCCACCAGTTTCCTGAGGAGGTGATCTCTTCCGACTTCCATATCTTTTTCCAGAAGTATCTGCATGCCGGCATATTTGTCCGGAGCACCTATCCCATAGATGCATGACACGCTGGCCACAACAATCACATCTCTCCTCTCCAGTAGCGAGCGGGTGGCAGAATGACGCATCTTGTCTATCCTGTCATTTATGGAGGAATCTTTCTCAATGTATGTGTCAGAGCTCGGCATATAGGCTTCCGGCTGGTAATAGTCATAATAACTGACAAAATACTCCACGGCGTTCTGCGGGAAAAGTATTTTGAACTCATTGTAGAGTTGTGCCGCCAGGGTCTTATTGTGGGCAACGACAAGGGCAGTCCTCTGTGTCCTCTCAATAACATTCGCGATGGTAAAGGTCTTGCCGGATCCGGTGACTCCGAGGAGCACCTGGTGTTTCAATCCTTTTTCAACACCCTCCACAAGTCCTGCTATTGCACGGGGCTGATCCCCTTTAGGCTTGAATCCTGTAATTATCTTGAATTGTTCCATTTAATGTTCTCCAAAGCTCTCCATGACC
>Ga0307992_1001679_pt1 | contig 12965 bp, 10 predicted proteins | sample EllFjometagen133_FD_203162 | JGI IMG/M metagenome (GOLD analysis project Ga0307992, IMG submission 203162) | Marine microbial communities from Ellis Fjord, Antarctic Ocean - #133 | ecosystem: Environmental > Aquatic > Marine > Unclassified | place: Southern Ocean | collected 2014-10-08
TAGAATTGATGCACCATACAACGCCCAAAAGCTTTTTTTTGGGTTATCGTCGATTACTAGCTCTTTGTCGTCGTCGCCTACTCCATAAGAAAAATTTAGCTCGGAGGAGCTACTTACCTTACGAGACGCTTTGTCGCCTTTTAAGTTTTCACTGTTACCGAAGATATCCATATTAGATCTCTTTAATCTCGATATTAAAATATTTGATTATGATTTTAGAAATATAGTATATGATTATGCCAAAAATAGTGTTGATTATGGTGAAAAAGAAAAGTGAATTCAATGTTTCCGCAGTCACGCCTCCAAACAAAAGCAGTAAAAGCAGATCAAACAAAAAGTTTGAGATGAAAAATATCACTATCACCCAAAAGATACTTTTAAAATCGATAGCGATTTTAACTCTAGCTAAATATAGAATGGTGGGAATGCCGAAGAAAAGAAGGAAGAGAAGATAAACCGGCACCGAGGAAAGAATAGTATAGAAAAGGATGGAAAATGAGGCGAAATAGAGCGCTTCTCTTTTGAAATTAAAAATAGTAAAAACCAAAAGAACAGAAAAGGTTGAGATGATCGAGGCGTCGAAGATATCAATAAATGAAAAAAAAGATGTATCCAGAAGGGTGGTTGCAAAAGCGGCTATCGCCAAAATTATGTATTTATATGTTTTCATTTTTTATGATAAAGACTATCTCTAACTTAGAAAAATCTACTAATGAACGCACATTTAGAGTCTTGAAAATTTCTGCTTTCGAAGATTGCTGTGAAACAACTTCGCCGACAAGTAAACCTTGCAATATATCTCCCCCCAAACCGGAGGTAATCACGTTTTCGTTTGTTACAACTTCTATGTCTTGAGGAATGCTTTCCAACGTAATTCCAGAGAGACCGCCCTTCAAAACTCCCCTAACTCTGTTTTCCTGAAGCATTGCTTGAACGATCGAATCTTTGGAGGTTATGAGCGTTATCTTTGATTGGTTTGCGTAAACCTCCGTTACCTTGCCAACCAAAAAACCGTCTGAAACCACTGCGCTGTTTTCTGAAACTTCTTCGTTTGAGCCTTTGTCGATGATTATATAGTCCAAAAAGCTAGTTGGTTCTCGCCCTACTATTTTAGCAGGGATTAAGCTTAATTCTTTATGTTCTTCAATAAAACCTAGCTGTTTTTTCAAATTTTCGTTCTCAATCTCAAGTTCTTTTAGCTTAGCTTTATCTATGCTCAAATTTTTAATTTTATTTGAAAGTTCTTCGTTTTGACTTCTAAGAGTGACGAATTCCCTAATTCCTGTGAAAAACTTGCTCGAAGATAGAGAGGAGCTAGAAATAGATTTTTGAATCGGGGTGAAAACAAAGGAAAAAGAGGAAGCCATGGCCTGCCTAGTTTGTGGAATAATCGTCAAAACCAAGATTATAACGACTATAATTATGTAGGTTTTGTTTTTGTTAGACATCAATAATTACTTATTAGTCTAGCAGTACCTCCGAGAGCAAGTCTAGGTCCTCTAAGACTATACCACTTCCACGGGCTACCGAGGTAAGCGGATCGTCAGCGACATGAACCAGAGTTTTTGTCTCCTGCGCAATCAACTTGTCAATTCCACGAAGAAGCGCGCCGCCACCAGCTAAAACTATCCCTTGGTCCATAATATCTGCCAGAAGCTCCGGCGGTGTCTCCTCCATGGTTGATTTTATACTATCTATTATTGTCCGAACTGATTTTGAAATAGCTTCGCGAATCTGTTCATCTGTAACTATTATCTCTTTTGGAAGCCCCGCTACCATATCTCGACCTCGCATCGGTATCTCCAGCTTATCTTTCAATGGCACAGCTGATCCAATCTCATGTTTGATGTTCTCCGCAGTTCTTTCACCGAGAAGCAGGTTGAATTTCTCTCGAGCGTATTGGATTATATCATCGTTCATCTCATCTCCAGCGATTCGAAGCGAACGCGAAGCAACTATCCCACCCAGGGAGATTACAGCCACTTCTGTTGTCCCTCCACCAATATCTACTATCATGTTGCCAGAAGCGTCCTGAACTGGAAGGCGTGCTCCAATAGCAGCAGCTAGGGGCTCCTCTATAAGGTATACCTCCCGAGCACCGGCGTTGATGGCTCCTTCTTCTACCGCCCTTCTTTCAACTTCGGTAACACCGTAAGGGACACCGATAACAACTCGGGGTCTTGCAAGCAACATGTAGCGTTCGCGATGAACTTTATCGAAAAAATATTTGAGCATCTGCTCAGTAACTTCGAAATCCGATATAACACCGTCAACAAGAGGACGAATAGCAACTATATGGCTCGGGGTTCTGCCAACCATTCTCTTGGCCTCCGTTCCCACAGCTAAAATCTCTTTAGTCTTTTTATTAATAGCGACCACAGAGGGTTCGCGAATTACCACACCCTTGCCTCGAAGATAAACCAAAGTATTGGCAGTACCCAAATCAATCCCAACGTCGTGGGTGATTCGATTGTATAAAAAATTTAGAGGGTTCTTTTTCATTTATTTTTTAAGCTAAAAAATTCCACCCCTCCCGGTGGCTACTTATAGATTAGATAATTCAGAGTAAAATTGCAACTATAAATTAGTTCAAATATTTCGCCTTGTTTTGTTCGTGGCCTGTTGCACTCTCGGCAAGATGGATATTGCCCTCACTGTCGTGCAAAAAATATAAGTAATCGTGCTTTGCGTAGTTAACTGATGCATCTATGCTCATTATCCCTGGGTTTGCTATAGGGTTTGGCGGTAAACCACGATTTAAGTAGGTATTATAATTCGAGATAACTGTTTTATAAAGAGAAAATGAGATATTTTGCCAGTAATTATAATTTTTTGTCTCCTCCGTCTCAAGTTTCGCTGCTTGCTCTGAATCATAGGCGTAGTTGACCGTGGGACAGGATTCGAGCTTCATATTATTCTCTATTCTATTTCTATAAACCCCAGCGATCGTTGCTCGCTGTTCGTCGTTTTCTGCTTCTCGTTCAACGATTGATGCGATTATCAGATCAGCCTTTGAAACATCTAGTGATCCAACCCTATTCTGATAATTGTCAGTCATAAGCTTTATGATGCTATCTTCATCAGATTCAGTTGATATATAGTATGTGTCTGGGTAAAGAGTGCCTTCATAGGTCCTGGCTTTGGTCAGAAAAGTATAGTAATCGACATAGCCCTCGGCATCCAAATAAGCAGCTATCTGCTCCAATCTCCAACCCTCGATTGTGGTTATTTTTCGAATCACAGTGTTTCCATCTGAAATCTTGATCGCAATCTCCGAGAGAGGCATATTTTCTGATAAAAGATATGAACCAGATTTTACAGTAAGGTTTTTGACTTTGACGTAGAAGAAGAAAGACCAGGCACGATTCACGAAACCGTCGTTTTCCAAATCTTTTGCTATAGACCAAGTCGAATCACCCTCTTCTATATTATAAACAGCTTTGTAATCAGAATCCCCTGCCGAGTTTTTTGAAAGAAAGCTAAAATAAATCAAAAAAGTAGTGATAAAGAGAATAAATATTATCAGAATAATCAAAAATATATTTCTTATTTTATTGTCCTTCACTTTTCCTTCTTTCTATAAATTGCTCCAAAATAAGAACTGCGGCTAGCATATCCACCTTCTCCTTATTTCCCATTACTTTAACATTATATTTTTTCAATATCCTCTCCGCTTCAGCGGAGGTGTATTGTTCCGGCTCATAAAAGATAGGAACGTTCAGATGATCTCTCAATCCTTCTGCAAATTTCTTTATCTCTAGGTTTAGCCCTGTCTCCTCCTTATCATCTCTCTCAGGCAGGCCGACAACCAAACCCTTTATCTGCTCCCTATCAGCTATCTCTTTGAAATCAGCCAGGATCTCCTCTTTCGGCTTCGCGCCGTCGACAACCACAAGAGGCTTGGGAATCGCCTCCCCCATTGCTACGCCTATTCTTTTTTTGCCGTAATCAATTCCTAAATACATAATGAATCAGCTAAAGATAATTAGCCAAGAAAAATATTAGTTAATTCACTCATTATAATCAAAATTTATTTTAATTCTAGATTCTATCGACGAGACTTTGGTGAAAAAACTTGGCCAAACCGTTATGTTCGCCTCAGTTACTCCCTCAATTGATTCGAGCTCAGACTGTGCAGTTCCCATCTTCTTGTTTCTAACAGTTGATAAAACTGCGCTTTGTTCAATATCATTTCCAAACTTTCCAGCAAAAGAACCCTTTAGTTTCATAGTGCCCGCTTCACTGTCCATGGCCACTAGATCGTAACCTAGCTCTGATTTTTCAGGATTTACAAGCATCTGGTTTTCCTCCAAATCTTTCTCTGTCAACTCCACAATCAGAGCCCTAAACACACTCTCAGAGAAAGCAATAGCGGTAGTTTTCAAAGTTAGTTTTGCAGTAAAATTAGCGCTTTCCTCGTCTGCCTGTTTGTCGGTTTCATACGAAACCTCTTCTTCGGCAAAGGATGAAGCAATTATTTTCAATCCCTCCTTGTCTGCTCGGGTTGTTATCTCCTCCAAAACTTTTCCTGAAAGCTCTGTTTTTATCTCGCTTTTTGCTCTCTCTAGATCATCAGCAGATACAACCTGTTTTTTCTCCGAAGTACCGCCAGAAAGGACAGAGGACGATTGTCCGTACACATTTTCGCGATCAGACCCTAGGAGGCTTGAAACGACAAAATTCGAAGCATCTATATTGTACTCAGTACCTGCACTTTGCGCTTCGATACTTCCCTTAGTTGTAGATGGGGTAACTTTGATAGAGCCTTGGACAATAGTGGCAGTGGCACCGGCGATGGTAACCTCCTCCGTCAGCACAAAGTTAAGATTCTGAGCCATTAGCGCCGCACCACTGGATAATGTTTTGGGATCGGATGATTGATAATCGTAGTTGTAAAATGTAATCTCGCCCGAGGCCTTGTTCCCTATTTCTTTCTCCCCAGTTGATTCAAAATCTTTAGATAACTCTTGGCTAACTATCACTTCTTCGCCAGGCACTTTTATTTCATCGAGGCTGCTCTCTTCGATATTTTTGTCTATGGTAATTTCATACTCTTTTTCGATGTCTGTCGTAGTCAAAACTAGCGAAACCTCGGCACTCGGCAAAAAGATATAAGCTAAAACCACCGCTGCGATCAAAAAAACCGAAGTAATTATCAGAATAGGTTTTTTGCGTGATCCAGCCTTTTTTCTCTTTAACATTTTTTTATCCTTCCGCCCCATGGGCGAGACTTCGCCCGAAAGACTGGATTTATCTTCTTTGTGGTCACTATCGATTGGAACCGAAACTGTTTTCTTCGGCTTTGGCGAAGCCACCTCTTCCTCTTTCTTCTCCTCAACTATTGCGGGCTCTTTCAAAACTTCGTTTATCTCCTCTTTCAGCCTTGGGCTCTCCTTTTCTTCTTCGACTCCCGCTTCCTGATCATCTCCTTCCTCCTCATCATCTCTCTCATATCTATTTATATGAATTCCGCCCTGAATATTTTTGCTAGTTACAGCAAAACCAGCGCCCTCCATGCTTGGAATAGCTTTTTTGGCCTCATCTACAGTTTGATAAACCGACAAGCCTACTTGGGAAGCCAAGTTTTTAGAAATCTTATCCTTGGTCACGAGAGAAACCTGTTTTCCAGCTTTCTCCGCCTCTCTCTTTAGAATCTTCAGATTGACCACGCTTTGAGCGATAGAGGCACCTCGAGGCACCACAAAAGAAACGGCTTCACCCTCTGCGCTTTTTATCTTTGAAGCGAGCGAGGCGATATCTTCACCGGTCTCCAGATATACGATGTTGTTTTTATTTTCCATAATTGTATTCTATCAGATAATTAATATTGTTGTAGCTAACTTCGAAGACCATCAACGACTTTATCCAAAATGTTGTCTACCACGTTCTCGTCTCCCGCAAGATCAATAGCCAGATAAGCCATGCCCATAGGGGTGATGTCCTGCGCTCCCTTTATCTTCTTGGTTTCGTCTAAAACATTTACCACCTGAGATGGTTTTATGAAATCTACTTTCGGCTGTTTGGCAAAAGCCAGGCGCTTGACCCAGGCTCGTTTGTTTAAGAATTCGGAGATGTCTGGCAAAAGCGATCCACCGCCACATAACAATATTTTGGAAGGCAGGAGATCAACATTTGAAAACTCTTCCAACGCAAGTTCAATTCCTGAAAGCCATACTTCACAATCGTTCTTGATTGCATCTGAGACTTTCTTGCCGATTTCAGAGTCATGATTGATCTTGCCTCCCGAATACTGAATTTTTATCTTTTCAGCCTCTTCAAAGGAAGTTTGAAGTGCATCAGCGATTGATTTTGTAAATACTCGTCCACCGAGAGCAAACATCCTAGTGCCTTCGACTCCACCATTTCGGACTACTGCAATATCGGTAGTGCCGCCACCTATGTCTATAAATATGCTAGAGAAATCGTTCATCTCCTCCAAACCAACACAGCGCGCTACAGCGTACGGCTCGGAAGTTATTGCTAGCAGATCTAGACCGAGACCATCCGCGATAGTCTGCAGGGCGCCCAAATGAACGATCGGGGCAAAAGCGTTGAAGATTCCGATAGAGATATCGCGACCCTGAAAACCGAGCGGGTTTGTAACCTTGTAGCCGTCGATTTTGACATCAACTACAGCAGAATTCACCAGTTTTACATCTATCTCAGAGTAACCAGTCTCCCAAGCTAATGCAGATCGCGCTTTGTCGAAAGTTTTTCTCTGAACTCTATCTATAATATCTTTTAGCTCTTTTATAGTAATCTTCTCTTCAGAGTTGTCTCGCTGATAGTGAATGGTGGTAGTAGTGCCTTTTACTAGCTCGCCCGCAATTCCGATGATACACTGCTTCGGCGAAACTCCAGCTTCCTCCACCGCACTCCCTAAAGCTTTGTCGCAAGTGTCTATCACACCCGAAATATCAGTTACTTTTCCACTCTGCATGTCTGAGAGTTTCTGTTTCTCCTTACCAGTTCCGACTATGTGAGCTTTTCCATCTTCAATACGAAAAACAAGAACCTTCACATACTCGGTTCCTATGTCGAGTGAGATTGCATGATTACTCTTCGGTTTTCCGAGTCCAAACAGTCCCAAGTAGCCCTCCTATTTATATCAAAATGTCGGCAGTTAATTTGTTTACTATTCAGCTTTGTCTTTGATAACTTGCAAAATCTCTTTCTGTATCTCTTTCACAATCTTTGGATTTTCTTTTAGGAAAGCACGTGCGCCCTCTTTGCCCTGACCTATTTTTTCATCTTTATAAGATATCCAGGCTCCAGCCTTGTCAATAACACCATATTGGACACCTGAGTCGATTATTTCTCCCTCAAAATCGATTCCCTGACCAAACATAATATCGAATTCAGCTGTTTTAAACGGCGGTGCAACCTTGTTCTTGACCACCTTGACCATAACGTGATTTCCAACCTGATCATCACCCTTCTTAAGTGTCGCTTTTCTTCTTATGTCAAGTCGGACAGAGGAGTAAAACTTCAGAGCATTACCACCAGAAGTTGTTTCAGGATTTCCAAACATAACGCCTATCTTCATCCTGATCTGGTTGATAAATATCAAGACTGTTTTTGATTTTGAGATAGCTCCGGTTAGCTTTCGAAGAGCTTGGCTCATAAGCCTAGCCTGAACGCCCATCATCGAATCTCCCATTTCTCCCTCAATTTCCGCCCTAGGCACCAAAGCCGCAACCGAGTCAACCACAACCACGTCCAGTGCGTTCGAACGAACCAAGGTTTCAGTTATCTCTAAGGCTTGCTCACCAGTATCTGGCTGAGAAATAAGAAGCTCCGGCAGATTCACACCCAAATTTTTAGCATATTCTGGATCAAGTGCGTGTTCCGCATCGACAAAAGCGGCGTTGCCTCCTAGCTTTTGCGCTTCGGCTACAATCGATAGCGCCAAAGTGGTTTTTCCAGATGCCTCGGGTCCGTAAATCTCCACTACTCGGCCACGTGGTACTCCCCCAACTCCCAAAGCCAAGTCAAGAGAAAAAGACCCCGTAGGGATAGTGTCGACATTTAACTTTGCACCATCTGCAAAACTCATTATGGCACCTTTGCCAAACTGTTTTTCGATCGAAGATAGAGCGGCTTTCAAAGCCTGGCTCTTGGGGCTATCTTGGTTTTTATTTTCTTTTTTGTCTTTATTATTACTCTCCGCCATCTTTCTCCTTATCATTTATATTGATTGCTGTTTGATTCTTATATTCAACCGTATAGATCAGACTTTTTTCTTTTTCAGCTTTGTTGACCGCTTTGACTTCAATAATATTTACACCCGAGTGAAGCTGGAATTCAGCCACAAACTTGCCCTCGGAAGAAACCATTACATTTTCATCATTTACATACACATTTGCATCCTGGTCAGTAACTCCACGAATTTCAATGTTTTCATCTTCTAGCATCGAGTTGTTGTCAGGTGAGGTGATAACGAGTTCGGGAGCTGCAGCAAATCCATAAACTTGATAGATAATAAATGAGAAAACAGTCGCCAAAAACAGGCCAACCACTGTTGGGATAACTATCTTTGGGGTTATAACAAATTTTCTGTCTTGAACTTTACTTGTTGGTGATATCAGATTGTTTGTTTTGGAAAAACTTCTTCTCTCACGATTGTAACAATCCATAGTCTTCTTCTGGTCTAAGCCTAAAAATTTTGCATATCTTGAAATAAAACCTTTGGTATAAGTATGGGCAGGAAGAGAAAACCAATCATCCTCCTCGATGCTAACAAGATATTTTGAACGAATCTTGGTAGTGATTTCGGCATCAGAAATAGAGATATTCTCTTTTTTCCGTTTACGTCGAAACATCTGCCCCAGAGTTTGTTTCTTTTTGATTTTTTTGAGTGAGAAACCTGCGTTCATATTTTAGGTTATTAGGCTTTAAGCCTTAGTTTCTTAGGTTAATGAGTTGTTATTAATAATATCCATGATAAATCAGTGACGGTGTATTCCAATCATATGTTAAAAGTCGTTTCCAAAGTGAATGTTGTCATCATCCTTTTTTTCAACACCCCCACCTGATGGCGCCATTTCAGAAGCCTCTGCCGCTCCGATCAATACATCTCTAGGCTTTGCCCCCTCTTGCTGACCGACTATTCCATTGTCTTCCAACATATCGAGCAAACGTGCTGCCCTAGCGTAACCCACCCTAAGCCTTCTTTGCAAGAGTGAAGCCGAGGCCTTTCCGGCTTCAGTAACTAATTTAACCGCATCATCATACAAATCATCATCTGCAGATTTTGTTCCAAATGTCCCACCAGCACCCTTTGTTGCCTTGAAATCTAGTACCGAATCGTCATATTGCGGTTCTGAAGCATCTTTCAGAAACGACACTAACTCTTCTATCTCCTTGTCAGAAACAAAACAACCTTGGACTCTCTTCGGTTTTGAAAGACCGTTTCCAATAAAAAGCATGTCTCCATTTCCAAGCAATTTCTCCGCACCAGACAAATCAAGAATTGTACGTGAATCAACCTGCGATGCGGTAGCAAAAGCAATTCTGGAAGTAATATTGGCCTTTATCAAACCGGTCAAAACATCTACAGATGGCCTCTGTGTGGCTACAATCAGGTGAATACCAGTAGCTCTAGCCATCTGGGCCAAACGAACAATCGAGCCCTCGATGTCGTTAGCCGCCATAGCCATCAAGTCTGCTAACTCGTCAATGATAATTACTATATAGGGAAGTTTGCCCTCTTCACCTGGCTTTGAATTGTAAGCTTCGACATTTCTTTTACCATGCTCAGCAAATAATTTATATCTTCGTTCCATCTCCCATATCGCCCACTTCAATGCTGAAACTGTTTTATCAACTTCAGTAATTACTGGAGTTAAAAGATGTGGTATATCGTTGTAATTTGTAAGTTCTACTCTCTTTGGATCAACCATAATCAGCTTAAGCTCGTTTGGTGAGTTATGGAAAAGCAGTGCAGTAATAACCGAGTTAATACAGACCGATTTTCCAGATCCAGTAGCACCAGCGATAAGCATATGAGGCATCTTCTCCAAATCGATAGCCATCGAAGCACCCGCCACATCTCGCCCCAAAGCAATTGTTAGTTTACCTTTCGACGATTTAAACTCTTTGGAAGTAACCACCTCTTTCAATGTAACTTTAGCTGGTATTTTGTTTGGATTTTCGATACCGATTGAGCTCTTGCCGGGAATCGGGGCCTCAATACGCAAACTCTTCGAGGCCAAAGCTAGAGCCAAATCGTTGTTCCTGGCTGTAATATTGCTAAGTTTTACTCCCTCGTCTGGCTTAAAAGTGTACTGAGTGACGGTGGGGCCAATATTTACATCACCCGGATAGACTTTGATTCCAAAATGGCTTAAGGTTTTGACCACTATTTCGACATTTTTCTGAATATTTCCTGGGTTGGCTACATCATCTGAATCCAACAATATGCTTGCTGGGGGGTATTTCCAATCAGCGTCAGGCCTTACCGGCTTAAGTTCGGTATCGATTACTGGAGCTTTGCTTGAATCCACATCGTCCTTTTCTTTCGGACCCATATTCTTCATACCCATTTTTATCTTATTGAACAAACTTTTTCCGTACGAAGCGCCTCTGTTCACCTTGACCTTATCGTCCTTATCGTCCTCTTGTGCTTTTCCAAGACCCAAGTATTGCTTAATCGATACATTGAAAATCATCATGCCGGAAATCACCATCATACAAAGCACAACTAGAAAAGAGACAAAGAGACCGAGGCCCTTGCTTAATGGATCAGAGATTATATAGCCGATTATACCTCCTCCGTTTCCATCTAAGGCCTCGTTTCTTGCATCAAGCCCCGGCACAAATAAGTGCATGAAGGCGGAGAAGAAAATTACAAGCAAAAATAGACCAATAAATTTTGATATTCTAGTTTTGTTTCTTTCAGGAAAGAGCAGAGTTACGCCAAACCAAAATAGAATAATTGAGAATATGTAGGCGGGTAGGCTTCCAAATATCTTGTGAGTAAGCACAGCCACTGCTAATCCGATTGAGCCAGCAAAGTCGAAAAAGCCCAGAAAAACAACTACGGCGATGATTAAAACCAATATTGAAAATATTTCTCGGATAGTGTCTGTCCCGAGACCCCAGGTCCAGTCGAAAACGAAATCGCCCCAATCGTTTTCTTTCTGGTACCACTTTTTCTTAGGTTTGTGTTTCGGATGCTTCCTTCTTCTGCCCACTTTGCCCTCCAATATCTCTTCAATACTTAAAAATAAACGCAAAAAACCGCTTTCTATTATTTTACCAAGTTTTTCACCTTTGATACAAGTAATTTCATACAATAAAAAATAGCCCAGCCTTCTTAGCTGGACTATCTTTCTTCTTATGTCTAAATATCTTTAAAGTTTAGACTTCGATTACTACCGGAATTACCATAGGTCTTCGTTCAGTTTCACTAAAAAGGAACTTACCGATATCGTCTCGAAGTTTCTGTTTCACAACACCCCAATCAACACCACCTTTTTGGTTGGCATGTTTGGCAAATATTTTCTTAATCTCTGCGCGAGATTTATGAACAAGTTGTTCGTTCTCACGCATATAGATAAATCCTCTAGAGATAATGTCGGGCGATGTGGCTATCTCGCCAGTCTTATGATCAACAGTTACAATTATGACGAAAATGCCGTCCTGTGCCATCGCTTTTCTGTCTCGAAGAACGATGTTTCCTACGTCACCTACGCCGAGACCATCTACCATCACGTATGAGGCTGGAACTCGCTTGTTAGTAACTTCGGCCTTGCCTTTGCTAATCTCTATTACCTGACCGTCGTCTGCCACTAAACAGTTCTTCTCCTCTACTAGGCCCATATCTTGAGCAATCTGAGCATGAAGCATAAGTTTATGACGCTCACCATGAATCGGCATCAGGTATTTTGGTCGAATAAGTGCAATCATTAGCTTTAAATCTTCCTGCTTAGCATGGCCCGAAGTATGAACATCCATCAACTTCTGATAAATTACCTTTGCTCCACCTCGATAAAGTGAATCCATAAGATCTGAAACAGATCTTTCGTTTCCAGGAATTGGAGAAGACGATAGTACTACCAAGTCTCCTCTCTTTATCTTTACCTGTCTGTGTTCACCGATAGCGATTCTAGAAAGCGCTGCCCTGTCCTCGCCCTGGGAACCGGTACAAACTAAAACTACTTTCTCGTCCGGGTATTTTCGAAGATCTTTAACATCTATCAAGGTGTTGGGTGGAATCTTAAGTGCGTCGAGAGAAGTAGCAATCTCCACATTTTGAAGCATGCTTCTTCCAACAAAAGCAACTTTTCTATCGAATTTTTTAGCAGTATTTACTATCTGTTGGATTCTGGAAATTAGAGTGGAGAAGGTAGCAACAATAAGTCGTCCCTTTGCTCCATCCATAATTTTGAAAAGGGAATCCTCGATCTCTTTCTCTGAAACAGATATTCCAGGTCGTTCAACGTTTGTTGATTCCGAGAAAAGTACTAGAGGTTTTCTACCACCAAGCTCAGCTAATTTGGAGAAATCAACTGGCATGCCGTCGGCTGGTGTATGATCAAACTTCCAGTCAGTAGCGTAAACCAGGAGACCTTCCGGAGTATCGATTGATAGCCCCATAGTCTGAGGAATACTGTGAGTCAATCGAAATGTTTCTATCTCGAAAACTCCAAGTTTTAATTTATCTTCACCAATTTTTATCGGGTGAAGCTTTGCTCCACGATCAAGTCCGAACTCTTCTAGTCGGCCTTTTATAATACCAATCGAGAGAGGTGCTGAGTAGATTGGAGGTGAGCCAAGTTTCTCGTATACGTAAGGTATGGCACCGATATGGTCTAAGTGACCGTGAGTTACTACGATAGCTCGAATCTTTTTCTTGTTTTTTTCTAGGTAAGAGACGTCTGGGATAACATAATCTATACCAGGCATGTCTGAGTCTGGGAACATCAGCCCCATATCTATCACAACAATATCGTTTTTGTACT
>Ga0307992_1001680_pt1 | contig 12965 bp, 12 predicted proteins | sample EllFjometagen133_FD_203162 | JGI IMG/M metagenome (GOLD analysis project Ga0307992, IMG submission 203162) | Marine microbial communities from Ellis Fjord, Antarctic Ocean - #133 | ecosystem: Environmental > Aquatic > Marine > Unclassified | place: Southern Ocean | collected 2014-10-08
TTGTTTTTAAATAACTTAGTGATGGATCCTTTAGTTAGCGTTAGTTACCAGTCTGATATTTTATCGGAATTTTATGTTGGTGGGTTTAATGCTAAAATAATTAATGATTACGCTGGAAGCTTTAAAGGTTCTTTGGCTAATATAAATTATTATAATAAAGCTTTATCTCCATCTCAAATAAAAGATCTATACGATAATAATGGTTGGATTTGTGAATTGGACCAAGAACAAGAATATAGTAATTATGTTGGCACTTGCGGTAATGGTAAGGTAGACGATAATGAGGCTTGTGATAACGGGATATCTAATGGTATAACCTGTGTTCCTGGAGCGGGAGAAACTTGCTCATATTGTACTTGGGATTGCCGAGTTGTAATAAATGATGTGCCCTATCAATCAGATCTGAGTAAGTTGTGTGGAAATGGCATGGTAGAAGGTACGGAAGAGTGCGATGATGGGAATGATAGATCTGATGATGGGTGTGATGGTTCGTGTGTTATAGAGTATTGCGGTGATGGAGTTGATAATAACAATATAGAAGAGTGTGATGACGGTAATCCCACGCCAGACGATGGTTGTGATAATTGTGCTGTACCAGTTTGTGGTGATAGTATAATTAATGGCGTAGAAGAATGTGACGATGGGAATGTAATAAGCGATGATGGGTGTAGTAATGTATGTGTTGTAGATTATTATTGTGGTGATGGTGTGGTTCAGACATACTTAGGTGAAGAGTGTGATGACGCTAATACCGTCTCAAATGATGCTTGTGATAATTGTCACGATGTTATTTGTGGTGACGGTATAATAAATGGTGGAGAAACCTGTGATGATGGCAATACTGATGCTACAGATGGCTGTGATGGTTGTTTGGCTGTGTGTGGGAATGGTTTTGTAGAACGCCCAACTGAAGTATGTGAATTATTAGATCATTCTTATGATTACACTCACATAGCAAATTTAGTTCAAAGTGGATTAACGGACAGTGGCCAGATGTGTGGCGATGAATGGCCAGAAAATCATTATGTACAGTATGCTTGCATTGCCTGTGAGGCGCAAAATACTGGTAGAGCTTGTTATTGTTCTCCAGATGGTCCAGATGATGCTATGTGTCAAGTTTGCGAAGATTGTAGTAATTTATTTTTTACCTTTGAGTGGTAAAGTAGTACTTTAATGTCGTTTATTAATCATTTTAAATTTTAACCATTAAAATATGTTTGAAGATAATCAAAATCAGCCACCGCAAGCGCCTAGCAACCTTCCAACACAAGAACCAGACGATATGTTTGCTGAAGTTGAAAAAAATAGTATACAAAATCCTGACAATAGCGTTGTTGCAGATGAACCACCCAACGCTCTTGAGGCTGGTTTATTACGAAAAAAAGAAGAAGGTAAAAATGATTTTCAGAGTTCTCCACAGCAAGTTTCTCAATCTGAAATGACTTATAAGATGAAAGAGCCAGTTTTGGGAAAAGTATTATTGGTTATATTTTTAATTTTAATATTAGTTGGCTTGGGTTTTGGTGGTTGGTGGTTTTATAACAGTTTTATGAAAGGTAGTATTGATGATACTGATCCCATATATAGTATAGATAATAACGTAGATGAATATCAAATTACAGAAGAAAATAAAATATTAGAGGATACTGATTTGGCTTTGGAACAAATAGATGAGACACTAGATGATGTTGAAGAAAATGTAGAAGTAGTTACAAATATTGATAATGAAGAGATATCACAAGAAATGGATAGTGATGAAATTTTGTTTGGCGAACCGATAGATAGCGATCAGGATGGTTTGGATGATGTTAGGGAAAATGAATTAGGTACTAACCCTAATACAGATGATACTGATCAAGATGGCCTGAGAGACGCGGATGAAGTTTTGATTTGGGGAACTGATCCTCTTTTGTCTGATACAGATGGGGATGGCTATTTAGACGGTGAGGAAATAGGCAATGGTTATAACCCGCTAGGAGAAGGTAAGCTAGTTAACCCAATTCCGGTTGTGATAGAAGAAGCAACCACTACCAAATAGTTATAATATTTATGTTTGGAAAAAATAAAAAGAAAAATAATATAAAGAATGTTAAGGCTGAAGTTATGCCAGTTGAATTTTATGGTGGCAATGACCCGGTTGTAAGGTTTAAAAAAGTAGAGAAAGAAATAAAAGACTATGGTTTAACTAAGTCTGAAAAAAAACATTTTAATAAAGAATATGTGGCTGGCGGTAATAAACCAATGCACCCAGCTAATATTTTTTCTAACCGTAAGTTGTTAATTATTGGGAGCTTAGTTTTGTTTGTTGTATTTTTATTGTTAGCTGGAACTTATTATTGGTGGCAATATAATAAAGAACAAAATATTGTTAATCCACCTGCTCCAGTTGTTGCACCTGCTGTAGAAAAAACTCAAGATATTGTCGTAACACCCCCAAAACAGGATATTATGGTAGTGCCTGAGATTGTTATCAATGATGAAGAGTTGGCAAAGGTGGTTAAAGCGCTTAACAAAAGTAATTTATATGATTTGGAATATCCTTCTATTTTATTAGGAGACGCCTTTGATTTAGACAAAGATGGTTTAACTGATTTAGAAGAAGAAGTTTTTATGACCGACCCTGGTATTTTAGATACAGATGAGGACGGTTATTTAGATAGTTTAGAGGTTTATCATCTTTATAATCCAGCCGGTTTCAAGCCTACTAAAGTAGTAGATTCTGGTTTGGTAAAAGAGTATGTTAGTCAGTTATATAATTTTTCAATATACTATCCTCAAAAATGGATGTTTGGCGATGTTAAAAATGATGGAACTATAGTATTATTTTCTGCCAATAATGGTGAAAGTATAGAATTGCGTGTGTTTAAATTAAAAACAGGTGAATCATTTTTAAACTGGTTTGCTGAGTGGGGTAAAAATGAAAAATATCAAGATTTAGTTGACTTTGAGAGTGTGTTTAAAGAAGTGGGCAAAAAACGTTCTGATGATTTGGTTTATTATTTTTCAGATGGACGAATGGTTTATGCCTTACTTTATCACCCTAACGAAACCAATGTGATAGGTTACCGTTCTTTGCTTGAGATGATGGCTCGCAGTTTTAGAAAATTAGATAATTTTTCGGCCATACCTATACAGTTAAATGATAAAGAATTATTTTTAAATACAACTAGCAGTGTAGAAATTTTTGAAAACACTACCAGCACTGAAGAAATAATAGATTCAGTAGATGTTACGACTTCAAGCGAGAGTGTTTTAGAAGAAATCGATATAAACGAAGATCTATTTTTATGATAAGGGTACATTATAATAAATTATACCCGTGTTATATAAATAAAAATATAATTGTAAGCGTAGTTAAAAAAGTGGCTATCATGTTAAAAAAAAAGGATTTTGAATTGGAAATTAATGTGGTGAATGATATTTTAATGAAAAAAATTAACAAAGATTGGCGGGGGATAAATAAAACGACCGATGTTTTATCGTTTGCCTGGGAAGAAGATAAAAAAATTAAGAGTAATTATTTAGGACAAATTTATATCTCTTATCCCCAAATTAAAAAACAAGCCAAGGAATTTGGGGTAAGTATTAAGGAGGAATTTTTTAGAATGACAGTTCATTCCTTATTACATTTGTGGGGGTATAATCATGGAAATAAAAAACAAGAAAAGATGATGTTTAATTTGCAAGAACAAATATTATCAAAATTAATTTAATTATGTCTTTTAAAAGATTATTACAAAGCGTTAAGTATGCTTTTAGGGGGCTAAGCTTTACTTTTAAAACTGAACAGAATTTTAGAATACAGTGTTTGCTCGGGTTTCTTGTCTTGGTGTTGTCTTTTGTTTTGGGTTTACAAATTTGGGAAAAAGTAGCTATATTAATGTTTGTTATTTTAGTTTTGTTAATGGAGATTTTAAATACTGCTTTGGAATATTTTACTGATTTATTAAAGCCAAGACTGCATCATTATGTGTATAAAATAAAAGATATTATGGCTGGCGGTGTACTTCTTTCTGTTTTAGGGGCCGTCGTCGTGGGGTTAGTTATTTTTATTCCGTATTTTGTGAATCTATTTAAATAGTGTATAATGTTATAGTTAAAATGAATTGAATTATGGGTAGAAACCAAAACAATTTAATTGCTGGTTTAGACATTGGTTCCACCACTGTTAAAATTGTGGTAGGACAGACTGTAGAGGATGCTTCTGGTACATTAGATTTACAGATTTTAGGAGCCGTACAAACGCCTTCTGTTGGTGTCTCTAAAGGTTCAATTAATAGTATAGAAGAGGTTGTTTCTGTAGTATCTAGTGGTTTAGAAAAAATAGAAAGAATAGTGGGGGTGCCAATCGAGAGTGTGTGGTTGGGTATAACTGGTTTGCACATAATGTCTCAATCAAACAAAGGGGTGGTAGCTGTTTCAAAAGCAGATAATGAAATAACAGCAGAAGACGTAGAAAGGGCTCTAGAAGCTGCTAAGGCTATTTCTGTACCTCTAAATTATCAAGTATTACATGTTTTGCCAAAGAGTTTTTGTGTTGACGGACAATCGGGTATAAAAGATCCTATCGGCATGACAGGTATGCGATTAGAAGTAGATACTCAAATAATTTTATCTTCAAATTCCCAGCTTGATACTTTGAGCAAGTCTGTTTACAGGGCTGGTTTGGATATAAAAGATGTTGTATTATCAATAATAGCCAACGCTGAGGCCACTATTACTGATAGACAAAAAGATTTAGGGGTAGCAGTATTAGATATTGGCGGTTCTACAACCAGTCTGGCTGTTTTTGAAGAAGGTGATTTATTATATAATGCTATTTTACCAATTGGTTCTGATCATATAACCAATGATATCGCAATTGGCTTAAGAACAGATATAGATATGGCAGAAAAAGTAAAAGTAGAATTTGGTGATACGAGGTCTGATAAAATTTCAAAAAGAGATCAGTTTGATTTATCTGATCTTGGGGCTGGCACCAGTGACGTATTTAAAAGACAATTTTTATCTCAAATTATAGAAGCTCGAGTAGAAGAGATTTTAAGCAAAGTTGATGATGAATTAAAAAAAGCAAAAAGAAGTGGTTTGTTACCAGCGGGTATTGTTTTGACTGGTGGTGGTGCAAAATTACCAGGCATGGTTGAATCTGTAAAAAGATATTTAAGATTGCCGGCTACCTTGGGTTATCCGATGGATATAATGAGCGTAACTGAAAAAATAAATGATTTAAGTTTTGCTACGGCTGTTGGTTTGGTAAAGTGGGGATCTGTTATGGAAGGACATAGTAGGGGTGGTCATGCTTGGGGTGGTGGTAGAAAAAAAATAGGGCAGGCCTCTAAACAAATTAAACAGTGGATAAAGTCATTGATACCTTAGCGGTAAGTGCGTAAAAGCCTTGACAGTTTTTTTTAAAAAAGATAAACTAAATAGCGAAAGAACCATTCGCTATTTTAATTTAAATTAGTGAACACAAAAAGTATTCATTAATAAATTTTTATGCCTCAAATAAAACCAGATATAGAAACATTTGCCAAGATTAAAGTTGTTGGCATAGGGGGTTCAGGTGGAGCCGCTGTTAACCGTATGATGGAATCCAAAATACGCGGTGTTGATTTTGTAGTAATGAACACAGATGTTCAAGCTTTGCACCATAACAGTGCCCCTAAAAAAATACATATTGGCAAAACCATAACTCGTGGTTTGGGTGCTGGTATGAATCCTGAGGTTGGTTTAAAATCAGCCGAAGAATCACAAAATGATATAAGAGATGTTTTAAAAGAAACTGACATGGTTTTTATTACCTGTGGCTTGGGTGGTGGTACTGGCTCTGGAGCCAGTCCGATCGTAGCTGAGATTGCCAAAGAGCTTGGCATTTTAACAGTAGCAGTTGTTACCAAACCCTTCTCTTTTGAAGGTCCAAAAAGATTAGAAATTGCGGAAGAAGCTTGGGAGAATTTAGCTCGCAGTGTTGACACTATAATTACCATACCTAATGACAGAATCTTGCAGGTTATCGATAATAAGACTTCAATGTTGGAAGCTTTTAAAATAGTTGATGACACCCTGAGGCAAGGTGTTCAAGGTATATCTGAACTTATTACTATTCCAGGTTTAATAAATGTTGACTTTGCCGATGTAAAAACAATCATGCAAGACACGGGTTCGTCTTTGATGGGTATTGGTACTGGCACGGGAGACAACAGGGCGGTTCAAGCGGCTCAAGAAGCTGTTTCTAGTCCTTTGCTTGAGTTATCAATAGACGGAGCCTCTGGTATATTGTTTACTATAACTGGTGGAAAAGACATAACCATGAGCGAGGTAAATGAAGCGGCTAAAATTATCACTTCTTCTGCCTCTGATGATGCTAGAATAATATTTGGTGCTAACGTGGATGAAAGTTTAAAAGATGAAATTAGAATAACGGTTATAGCCACTGGTTTTGATGATCGTCGTCCAGTTAATTTAGAAGAAGAAACAACAAGCTCGGGCTTCTTTAATTCAACCCCAAAATATAAACCAAGTAATTTTTTAAGAAAGACTAAAAAAGAAGAAGATGAAGAAGATAAAAAATTTAAAGAATTTACTCAAAGAGATATACAACCTGGTCTTAATAATACCCAGAGAAAAAATGAGTCGGAAAATGTTTCAAACAGTGATGACGATGATGAAGAATTGGAAATTCCAGCCTTTATAAGAAAGAAAATGGGCATGTAAAATTTTATAACCATGTTTTAAAACAATCCTGCTGAACGCGGGATTGTTTTCGTTTATTTATTATGTTATAATTTAATTATATGCGTTGTCCGGTTTGTAATAACAATAATACCAATGTAGTAGATAGTCGCCCAGTAGAAGGGGGGATGTCTGTTAGGCGTAGGCGGGAATGTGATAAGTGTCGCTATCGTTTTTCTACAGTTGAAGAGGTAGAACTTTTGGGGATTATAGTTGTTAAACAAGATGGAGTACGTGAGAGTTATATTAGAGAAAAGTTAGAAAATGGTATAAAGAGATCTCTAACCAAAAGACCATATACTCATGATGATTTTAAAAAATTAATCCATAATATAGAGAGAACAATACAGAAGAAAAATAAAAGAGAAATCAGTAGTAAAGAAATTGGTCAAATTATTATTAAACATTTAAGAAGTTTTGACAAGGTTGCTTACATTAGATTTGCTAGTGTTTACCGTGATTTTAAAGATGTAAAAACTTTTGAAAAAGAGTTAAAAAAATTAACCAAATAATAATATGTTTAGACATCAAAAAAATAAAGCTTCTGTAAAGAAAAATGACGATAAAAAAGCGAGTGAAGCGAAGTCCCACACTGACGATTCGTCAGCTGACGAAGAGTCTGGTGTTGGGGAAGAAAAAAAACCAGTAGAAGTTGCAGATGATACTGTAGTGGAAAAGCTTGACAAAAAAGATGATGTTCAAGGTTTGTTGGAGAAAAATTTAAAATGGTCACAAATAATCTACGAACAAAATAGAAAGATAAATAATAAGTTGCTTTGGTCTGCTGTGGCTAGTTGGTTGCGATTGTTAATGATTTTAATACCGTTAATTTTAGCTGTTTTTTATCTTCCTACATTTTTAAAAGATGCTTGGGGTAAGTATGGTGATATTTTGGGTATAGAAACTTCAATTGGGGAAAATATTACAAATGGTAATTCAGTTAATAGTTTAATAGACGGTTTGCAAATTGACTCTGCAGCAAAAGAGCAAATAAAAGCAATTTTAAGATAGCTATGGATAAATTTACAAAAATAGGAGCTACTATCGGACCTTCTTGCGACAAGGTTCCAATTTTATTAAAAATGATAAAATCAGGAATGGATTTTGCTCGCCTTAATATGTCTCACGGTACTTACGAAAGTCATGGGCAATTAATAGAAAATATTAGGATAGCCGAGAAAAAAAGTAATTATCCAGTTAATATAATGATGGATTTAAGAGGTCCAAGGATTAGGCTTGGAATATTACCAGAAGCTGGTGTTATTTTAAAAGAAAAAAAAGAATATATTTTTGAAGTAGGCGAACACATAAAAAATAAAAATGTAATACCAGTTTTGGCCCCAGATGAATTAGTTGGTCATTTAAAAATAAAAGATAGGATTTTGATTAATGATGGTAAATCGAGTGTAGAGATTGTGGATATTAAAAAAAATCTATTAAAAGCAAAGGTTTTAGAAGGTGGAAAAATAACTTCTCATAAAGGCTTAAATTTTCCTGATAGCGAGTTAAAGATAAACGTGCTAAGTGATAAAGATAAACAAGATGTTGAGTTTGGTTTACAGCATGGAGTTGATACTTTTGCTTTGTCTTTTGTATCTAGAGCTCAAGATGTTTTGGATCTAAAATTTTTTATAAAACAAAAAATGCAAGAATTGCGTTTGACTGATGAACCTGTTGTAAATATTGTCTCCAAGATAGAGAGAAAACAAGCAGTGCTTAACATAGATGAAATAATTGATGCGTCAGACGGAGTTATGGTTGCTAGGGGAGACTTAGGGCTTGAAATGGAACAAGAAAAAGTACCATTAACTCAAAAAATAATTATTGATAAAGCTAATAAAGCTGCTAAACCAGTTATTGTTGCTACTCAAATGTTAAATTCTATGCAAGACTATAGTCGTCCGAGTAGAGCAGAGGTTTCTGACGTGGCTAATGCTGTCATAGATCATTCCGATGGTTTACTTTTGACGAATGAAACTGCTGTAGGTAAATATCCTGTTTTGACAGTGTCTACCATGACCAAAATAATCAAGAGTACTGAAAATTCTGTTTTTGATGATAAAGATTTACCAGTATTTAACCATCAGAACAAAGCAATAGATATGGCGATTTCAAGTTTGTCTCGTATTCTGGCAGAAGAGGTCGGGGCTAAATTGATTTTAGCTGCCTCTATTTCAGGTGAAACTGGGCGTCTTATTAGTCATGTTAGGCCATCTTTGCCGATATTAGTGGCCACCAATACAGACAGAGTTAAAAGACAGCTTAATTTATCTTGGGGTGTCGTGCCTTTTGTTTTACCTTCCTGTGATTCTATAGAAGAACTAGTAGAAAGATCAATGAATTATATTAAAAAAGAAAAAATAGCCAAAAAAGGTGAATTAATGATAGTGGTAGCTGGTGAGCCCGTTGGTCAGGCTGGGCATGTTAATCTGGTAGAGGTTAGAGAAATAAAATAATCAATAAAAAAACTCCTAGAGAGATATCTCTCTAGGAGTTTTTTAATTGGTGTTATTTAATTGTTGGATAAAGAGGAAAGTTTTTAGTTAGTTCTATTACTTGTTTTTTAATTTCAGCCAATTTTTCTTCATTTTCAAAATTTTCTATTACCTCGTTGATCCAGTTACCAATTGTTTCCATTTCAGGCTCTTTCATACCTCTGGTGGTTAACGCAGGGGTGCCTAAACGGATGCCAGAAGGGTCAAATGGTGATCTAGGGTCATCTGGTATCATGTTTTTGTTAATAGTGATTCCAGCTTTGTCCAGAGCTATTTGAGCCTGTTTTCCTCCGATGCCTTTGGAGGTTACATCTATCAAGAGTAGGTGATTGTCAGTTCCACCAAAACATAGTTTATAACCATTATTATTAAACACTTTTTCTAATACTTTGGCATTCTTTTTTATTTGGATGGTATATTCAATAAATTCAGGTTCTAGAACTTCTTTAAAGGCTACGGCTTTAGCGGCAATATTATTTTCGTGAGGCCCTCCTTGAAGTCCAGGGAAAACTGATTTGTCTATGGCTTTGGCAAATTTTTCTTTACACATTATCATTCCACCTCTTGGACCGCGTAAAGTTTTGTGAGTAGTTGTTGTCACTACATCAAAAATAGGCACTGGATTGTTCATTTGTCCACCAGCGATTAATCCAGCAATGTGGGCAACATCAGCCATGGTAATAGCTCCAACTTCATCGGCTATCTCTTTTATTTTTTCATATTCTATTTCTCGAGAATAAGCACTGTATCCAACTAAAATAATTTTTGGTTTATGTTCTTTGGCCATGGTTCGCAAATTGTCCAAATCTATTTTACCTTCTTCATTTGTTTTATATCTAATAAAATTAAATATTTTTGCCATGTAAGTTACTGGATGTCCATGGGTCAAATGTCCTCCGTGGGATAGATCCATTCCTAAAACAGTATCACCGGGTTCAAGTAGGGCAAAATAAACCGCTATATTAGCCGGGGCACCAGACAAAGGTTGAACATTGACGTGTTCGGCTCCAAATATTTTTTTGGCTCTTTCAATAGCTAGTGTTTCTATTTCGTCTATATATTCACAACCACCGTAATACCTTTTGCCAGCATATCCTTCAGAATATTTGTTTGTTAATACAGATCCTAAAGATTGTAAAACAGCTGGAGAAACAAAATTTTCAGAAGGTATCATTTCCAAACCCCGTTCTTGTCTTTCTCTTTCTAGATCGATGTATTTTTTGATTTCTGGATCAAAATCCTTTAAGTCGTGTGTGTACATATGTTTATAAGTTAAGAATATGTATTTATATTATCAGATATTTAACTTTTTTACCATATATCCATTCTCCAACCTGTAGCCAAGTTTTTTTCTATAATAACCACGCACACCGACTCCAGAAATAATAGCTAATTTTTCTATTTTGTGTTTTTTGGCAATTTTTTCTGCTTCTTTTATTAATTTTTGCCCCATTCCTTTGTGTTGTGAAGCCTGTTTGTCTTTAGATCCAAAACTTAGTAGTTGTCCATAAGTGTGTAGTTCGCGAATGTAGGCTGGGTAAGGTTTAAATATTTTGTATTCTGTTTTAGTTTTTTTAAAGTCGTCTAAAATTCTTAAACGACAAAAAGCAAAGACCGCTTGTCTGTTTTTGTCTTCAAGACTTAAAAAGTATTCAGTCCCGCTCCAGGTATCATATTTTTCAATAAATAATTCAGGTGATTCTTTTTTGATGTCATTATTTTTTTCTATAATATGTCCCACCTCTCGGCAGCGTAAGCATTTGCACTTCATGCCATTTTCCCCCATATATCTTTGTATATCTTGTCTCAAGTTGGTCAGTTTGTTACCAGCTTTGATATGTGGACTAGGTATATCTCTTATCAATCTAGATATACGAGTATAATAAGGAATTTGATTTTTAAACTCAGATATTATTTCTATTAAATTTTTGTTTGAATACGGTTTGTATTCACCTTTTTTATACCAATCATAAAGCGTGGTGTTCTCCAAGACGGTACAAGGATAAACTTTAATCATGTCTGGTTTATAACCAGGATCTCTAAAAAGTTCTAACATCATCTCTAAATCCTTTTTAGGAGTAGTGCCTGGAAGTTGAGGCATGATATGCAAGTCAACTTTGAAGCCAGCATTTTTTAGAAGTTCCATTGATTCTTTGGTTTGTAGGGAATTGTGTCCTCGTTGTATTTTTTTTAAAATTTTATTATCTGTGCTTTGGGCGCCTATCTCAATTCTGGTTGATCCCATGTCCCTCATTTCCATTATTGTTTTTTCATTTATTAAATCCGGTCTAGTTTCTAGAGTTAGTCCTATTATTCTGTGTTTGGCGGTTTCATTTTTCTTTTGTTCTTTTATAATACTTTTTTTTATAGTTAAAAAGTCGGCTTGCTTTTCATTTAAAGTTTGGTTCCTTTTATTACAAGCTTCAAAACATCTCAAAATAAACCAATACTGGTAATGAGTTGGGTAAGCGTTCCAGCTTCCGCCTTTGACTATTAATTCAACTTTGTCAGTCGGATGCCCATTCATCTCAAGAGCTTCTATTCTTTTTGCAACCTGTTCATACGGATTAAATGCTAACATTTTTGCTCTGGCGGCCGCTGGTTCGCTAGATAAATAACTTTTGGGCATGCCTTTTTCAAAAGGACAATAAACACATGATCCAGGGCAGGGATATGGTTTTGTTAAAACAGTTATAATAGCCACGCCAGACAATGTGCGAATGCTTCTTTTGACCAGTAGTTGTTCTAGTTGAATACTTTTTTTGATCTTGCCTTGTTTGAGGAGTTTGTGATAGACTTTAAGTATCTGGTTTTTCCGGGGGATTTCACTGCAATTTTTTATGTCTCTCAAAACCCCTCTTTTAATATTATCAAAATCCTTCGCATTTTTTGGCGGGGTTAGATAAGTTTGTAAAATAATTTTTTCCGCTATTTTTTCCATATGTTAAAAACTAAAGCAATAGAGATTATACGTCAATTACGTGATAATTACAACAGTATAGCCAAAGATTGGAATATTACCCGCTCAAAGAAGCCAACCAATCTGAAGTTAAAGCTTGTAAATGAAGTGGTTAAGCCAGATAACCTAGTTTTAGATTTGGGTTGTGGCAACGGCTTGATGATACCGTATATTTTAAGAGAAAAAGCTAAGTGTATTGGGATTGATAATTCTGTTGGACTTTTAAATATTGCCCGGGAGAGGTATCAGAATGAAATAAAAGAAAAGCAGGTTTCTTTTATAGAGGCTTCAGTCCTTGATTTGCCTTTTCCAGATAATGAATTTGATACAATTATATCTTTTGCTGTTTTGCATCATATACCAACAGAGGAGTTGCATTTAAATTTTTTAAGCGAGTTAAAAAGAGTTTTAAAACCAAGCGGTAATGCTAGAATTATTGTGTGGAATTTATTAAATGATTGGTGTGACAATAGATTTAAAATAAGTGAACAGCTAAAAGGTAACAAAAGCAATGACGTTAATGTCCTTTGGAAGGGGACCGAAGGTAAACAGGTCAATAGATTTTTGCATGTGTTTAATAAAAAAGAATTAATATTTTTGCTAGAAAAAGTTGGGTTTGAAAAATTTGAAGTTGATTATTATAATCGGCAAGGAGATCTGGAGGAGAACGGAGAGGAAATAGTTATAAAAATAAACTAAAAAACACCTCGTGAGATATCTCACGAGGTGTTTTTTAGTTTATTTTTATTTGTCATCCTGAGCGGAGCGAAGGATCTAAA
>Ga0307992_1001681_pt1 | contig 12964 bp, 10 predicted proteins | sample EllFjometagen133_FD_203162 | JGI IMG/M metagenome (GOLD analysis project Ga0307992, IMG submission 203162) | Marine microbial communities from Ellis Fjord, Antarctic Ocean - #133 | ecosystem: Environmental > Aquatic > Marine > Unclassified | place: Southern Ocean | collected 2014-10-08
AGGTCAAAGGTAGCGGCCTGCATCCTGACAATACCCCTGGCGATTGCCTCACGCTGGGTATCAGGCTTAACACTAACATCCACCATCTTAGGACGACCCTGGGCATCCAGGTGAGTCAGTTCTTCCATAAATTAACCCCCTACTTGAGTCATCGGGCGGTCTTTGGGCAGACACCCCTCAGACAGACGATGACGCAGCGGCTTGCTGTTTGCCGCCATGGCAATCAATTGCTTCAGCCCCGACGAAGATATGCCGCTACGCAGGGGCTGCTTCAAATCCACCTCATCATCAGAGAGTAAACAGGGGCGGAGCTTTCCGTCAGCCGTAAGACGCAGCCGATTACAATGGAAACAGAAATGCTCACTAACCGGGCTAATAAAACCAACCGTACCACGGCCGCCAGGGAAACGGAAGTACCTGGCCGGTCCATTACCAACGTGGGGTAGGCATGGCTCCAATTCGTCTAACTGCTCGAGACGTTTTTGTATCTCGCTGACCGGGACAAAACGCGAGGGGCTATAAGCCACCCCTGCAGTAGGCATAAACTCAATGAAGCGCACGTGCCACCCTTCTCTGATAATCTTATCAGCAAAATCAAGGACTTCATCATCGTTAATACCGGCCATAACTACCACGTTAATCTTCACAGGACTAAGCCCCGCCGACTTGGCGCTATCGATACCTCTAAGGACATCAGCAACCTCACAACTACCACGAGTAATACGCTTGAATCTATCCGACCGAAGGGTATCCAGGCTAATGTTGACCCGCTTGAGACCTGCCTGCTTCAGCACAAGTGCATAACGGCTAAGTAATGTCCCGTTTGTGGTCAGGGAGATATCGTCAATCGCATCCAACTGCTCAAGCATTTGTACCAGCTCAGCCAGCCCCAGCCTCACCAAGGGTTCACCACCGGTGAGCCTGACTTTATTTATGCCCAACTCAGCCGCTACCTGGGCTATGGTGTAGATTTCCTCATAGGTAAGAATATCCCCGTGGGACATCTGGCAAATACCGTCATCCGGCATACAATAGATACAGCGCAGATTACAACGGTCGGTCACCGAAATACGCAGGTAGTTTATCGGCCGTTGAAAAGAATCATAAAGCCCGGTCATAACCCCAACTCCGCCAGCACCCGGGACACTCCGCTGGCTGCCTGCCCCCGGTGACTGATTCTGTTCTTCTCCTCCAGTGATAACTGGGACATCGTCTTGTCCAACTCAGGAAGATAAAAGATGGGGTCATAGCCGAAGCCTCCTTCTCCCTTTGGCTCAAGTAATATCAGCCCCCGGCACTCGCCACAACAAAACCCCAGCCTTCCATCAGGCGTGGCGACCGCAATAACACAACGGAAGCAGGCAGAACGCCTCTCCCAAGGGATACCTTTAAGCTTGGACAGTAGATGGCTAACCCTGCCCCTATCCGAAGCCCCTTCACCGGCATAACGCGCCGACAACCGACCCGGCTCACCACCCAAGGCATCAACCTCCAGCCCGGAATCATCAGCCAGGGCTACCAGCTGGCTCTCACCAGATAATAACATTGCCTTTAGCCTGGCATTCTCCTCCAGACTCTCCCCCACCTCGTCAACCTCAAGGGTAATACCCCTTTCCACCAGAGTAACCAGCCTGAAGGGGAGAGACTGCAACAGACTCCGGTACTCACACACCTTAGCCTTGTTGTTCGTTGCCAGGAGTAAATAATGCAATGAGTCCCCGGAAAGGTAGCTCTCTTTAGGTATTATCACAAAACTCGCTGAGGGTCATCGCAGCCATGGTCATCGTCTGGATCGTACCTCTTGAGCCAAGCTCGGTAGCTACCTTGGCCACAGTAACATTATCCGGGGCTTCCAGGATATTGACAAAGTCATACGGGCCTAGAACGGCATACTGGGCTGTTATCTTAACTCCCATGGCCTCGACCTCTCTATTCACCTCTTTGATTCTCTGGGGATGTGCCTTTATTGTCTTCCTTCCCTCGTCAGTTAAGGTAGTGAGCATAACATAGAACGCCATTTGTCTCACCTCCACTATTAATATTGGCGTGAGCCTGAAGGTGCTCTTTCGCCTGTTTTAATATCAGAGCCCGGCAATCCCGCTACTCGCTCAGTCAAGCTCGCTGAACCTTCCCTCCAACTTCTTCGCTACTTCGGGCATGGTAGTATACTCCATCTCCTCCAGAGGCAGACGGTGCGGCTCGAAAGGACCGTGGCGGCGCATGTAGTCAGCGATATCATTTGCCTGCTGGCGGGCATTGTCAAAGGAGATATCGGCAAACATATCACGTGGACCTATCAATTTGCCATCGGCAAGCTGGAAACCAGCCGCCGTCACCCTGGGCGGCCCATCGAAACGAGAGGGAGTGCTATCGGGTATAGATACCGGCATAAAAGGACCGTGATGTGAACCGCGCATCCATCCCTCCACCAGGTGAGGCAGGGAAAACGGCTCCAACACCTCCCCCACCGCCGGGAATATCCCCTGAGCGCGCACAATACATACCGGGTCGTCCTTACCAACGTAACGGCCGGCAATCAAAGAGAGCTTCTGGGTGGAAGATACCGCCGCTATCTCCCCAGCCACCCGGCTGTAGACCGCCTTTAAGGGATAACGCGACGGGGCACCGATGAAGACCAGGAGATCATAGATTTCCTCCGGGGTATTCAAGACTATCTTCTTATGCTCCTTAACATCGTGCACCTCAAAGGCAAAGCCGGTGTGCATATTGGAGGCAATCACCAGCCCTATGGTATTAAAGGGGTCGGCAAACATCTTGTACAGCGGCATATTCCAGGCCCCCGATGAGGTCTTGTCCGCCATAAAAACAATGACCGGTTCTGCCTTCCTTTCCTCAAACTCCATCTCAGCTACCCCAGGCCCCATCCCCTTAACATTACCGGAGAAGGCATCAGACAGCAGGTCCTGCCCGGCACCGTAAAGCTTTAAGGACTTAGCCACCTCGGTACCGGCGACGAAGGTATCCCAGGCCAGTTTATGAATCCTCTCATTCTCCTCACCCTGCTGGTGCGTCATAATGAGATTCAGGTCATCGCCGCACTTGGTGACATGATAGTCAATCAGTAGCCCCGCCTTCTTAGCCTTGGCTAGATACTCTTCAGCCTTAGCCAGAACAGCAGGGTGTGACTCGGAATGGCCTACATAGCCACCAACATCAGCCTTAATCACACTCAAGGTAACCTTCATTACTATAACTCCCTTTTAGACCATTCGGTCAATAATCGATTCCCTTCTGTGAGCTTATTCCTTACATTATAAGTACGTTCAGCACTAAGGCAAATTATCCCATTAACAGAACAAGCAATGACAGTCTAGCAATCCAGACTAACCGTGTCAAGACAATTAGACAATGGAGGGCTAATTTTAACACGGCAGCAGTTCTATGGTATGATAATGGCTACAAATAACAGGGAATTTAGCAGCGGGAAGGAGATAGCAACCATAGAGATAATCCCGGCGGTAGATATCAGAAAAGGCAAGTGCGTTCGGCTCTATCAAGGCGATTATGAGCAGGAAACGGTATTCTGCAATGACCCGGTAGAGGTAGCGCTGGAGTGGCAGTCAATGGGGGCACCGAGAGTGCACATTATCGACCTCGATGGCGCCGCCACCGGCAGCCTATGCAACCTGGATGTTATCAACGAAATAGCCAGCGCTCTACTAGTGCCCACCCAGGTAGGCGGCGGCATCCGTTGCTTGGGCACGATAGAACAGCTACTTAAAACAGGCGTGGAGCGCGTCATCCTGGGCACATCCGCTGTAGAAGACCCGACGCTAGTTAGAGAAGCATGTCGCAGTTTCAGCGAATCTATTATTGTTGGTGTTGATACCAGGAGAGGGCATGTCGCAATACACGGCTGGCAGCAGGAGACCAAGCTAACGGCGATAGAGTTTACCAGGTCAATGGTCGAGCTAGGGGTTAAGCGTTTTATCCATACCGATATTAGCCGTGACGGCACCCTTACCGAACCAAACTTCAACGCTATTGACGAGATGGTCAATGCCGTTAGATTACCTATTATTGCCGCCGGCGGCATTTCATCACTGAACCATCTCAGGATGTTAGATCGACTCGGTGTGGAGGGAGCTATCGTCGGCAAGGCACTCTATACCAAGGACATCAACCTGAAACAGGCGCTGGCTACCCTCAGCCAATAAGGTCAAACTATTTTATATCCCGATGAGACATCCGGAGCAGGCTTACAAAGCCACGGCAAAATCCATGCTTCCCCTCTCTTACCAGGTAGGGAAGGGGAGCTACCAAAACAGATAAGGAGGTAAGGTTGATAACTGACGTGAAGTTTAACGAAAAGGGACTTGTCCCGGCGATAGTCCAAGACGCTGATAGCGGCGAGATGTTGATGCTGGCCTATATGAATGAGGAAGCGATTCGCCTGACCTTGTCCAGCGGTGATGCCTGGTTCTATAGCCGAAGCCGACAGAAACTATGGCACAAAGGAGAGACCTCAGGCAACTACATCAAGGTAGTCTCAGTCTGGAAGGACTGCGATAGTGATACCATTCTACTTCAGGGAAGGCCGGCCGGTCCGGTGTGCCACACCGGCAATAAGACCTGCTTCTTTCAGAAGCTTACCGTGTAAGACATGGCAGCCAATAACCCTTAAGGAAGCCTAACCTTCCTCTTCAAGCTGGTCAATCTCGACGGCTCTTCTTAATGCTGATATGCCAATCTCAAGCTGACTATCGTCAGGCTCTTTGGTGGTCATCCGCTGCAGCCACAGGCCGGGAGCCAAAAAAGCCCTGATAAAACTGTTGCCGGTATGTCTAGCGCCAAACTGAGTGACCTCATAGCCAAGCCCGGCAATAACCGGGACCAGGGCAACCCGCGACAGTACCATTAGCCACAATGAAGGCCGTCCGATGAAGGCAAAAATAACGATAGCGATAATCATAACCACAAACAGAAAGCTGGTACCACAACGCGTATGCGCCGTACTGAATTTCCTGACCGCCTCCAGCTCCAGCGGGACACCGGCCTCGTAAGCATTCACCGCCTTATGCTCGGCACCGTGATAGGCGAATAGCCGCCCCAGACTGGGGATCAGGGTCAGTATTTTGAGGTAAGCCAGGAAGATAGCCATACGAATAAACCCCTCTACCAGGTGGAATACTATGGAGGATTCAATATAGTTGTCCAGTATTCTGGTCAGGAAAAGGGGCGCAATGAAGAATACGGCAACAGCAAAAGCAATTGAACCAGCAACTATCCCCCCGGTGGCCCGGCCGGAGAGCTTCTCCTCTTCCTCTTCCATGGACACCTCGGCCGAGTAGACAAGAGACTTAGTGCCCAGCACCATGGTCTCAATCAAGACCAGAATACCCCGGATTAACGGGACCTTCCTTGCCCGGCTGGTCGAGATAGACGGCAGTAGCTGAGTATCCAGAGCTATTCCGCCGCCAGGCCGGCGCACCGCCGTCACTACCACCCTTAGCCCCCGCATCATCACCCCCTCAATAACCGCCTGACCCCCGTAATTAAACCTCTTCATTAAAACAAGGCCCCCTCAATAAAGAAAAAGGAGCAGCTTTACTGAAGCTGCTCCTAACATCACGAAAACTCCTCTTGCTACCCTTCCAGTTTGTAACGTCGCTTGAACCGCTCCACCTGCCCTGCGGTATCTACCATTCTGCGTTCTCCGGTAAAAAACGGGTGGCAGTTGCTGCATATCTCAACCTTGAGCACCTTCCGCGTAGAGCCGGTAACAAAGGTATTACCACAGGCACAGATTACCTGGGCATCGGTGTAATACTTGGGATGAATTTTGTCCTTCATAGTCCTAAACAGCGTAAACGCTGGCCTTCCTCCTATTCTTACCGGCCGGTTCGTATTGGACAACACCGCCAACAAGGGCAAACAGAGTGTAGTCTTTACCAACACCCACATTACTACCCGGGTGAATACGGGTACCCCGCTGCCGTACCAAGATGGTCCCGGCATTCACAACCTGTCCGGCATATCTCTTTACTCCAAGCCGCTGGGAATTACTATCCCGACCATTACGAGAGGAGCCACCCCCCTTTTTATGTGCCACTTACCGTCACCCCTTCTTAATCAACACTACTTAATCTCGGCTTTAACTATCTTATCAATAGTCAGCCTAGTATAAGACTGACGATGTCCCGTTTTCTTACTATAACGCACCTTTGGTTTATACTTGAATACAATAACCTTCTTACCCCTGCCGTCACCCTGCGAGGTAGCCACCACCTTGGCTCCATCAACAGTAGGATTACCCACCAATATCTTGTCGTCATCAGCAATAAGCAACACCCTATCCAGGTCAATGGTACCGCCATCGGCAACATCCAGCCGTTCCACATCTAGCGTCTGGCCAGGGCTTACCTTATACTGTTTACCACCGGTTTCAATAACAGCGTACATCTTTTTTCTCCAAAAACAAAACAACCAAAACAACGAAACAAACAGCTTATTCTATCAATTACTGAGGCGGAGTGTCAAGCAACTGTGTTCGTTCACATGATTAGTGACACATTAGCCTGAGGTGCCCCCTTCTTTTGTGTCGTTTTATATTGTTCCAGAAATTGCTGTGGCGCTCAGAACTAGCTCAGCAGCGTGTACCCGGTACTCTTTCCTGTGTTAGAATTCCCTTCGGAGGGCTAGTCCGTCTCGGCTAGCCCCAGGAGTATTTCCGAGTAACAGCTTGATCAAAGCTAACTGGACTCAGAAAATAATCTGCTCCAGCTATGAAGATGGAATTAGTAGGACAAGCTACTAGTGGTGTTTGGGGAGAAAAATGCCGCCGGAAATAACCAAACTATTACACTTAAGCGACGAGATGCCAGCCTATCGTCAGCTTATCGACAAGCTGGGCAAGCCGGACAGTAGTATCAGGCTGGTAGTGCTTGATGCTGCCAGGCCATACCTGATAGCGTCGTTATACCACAATCTGAAGAGGCCTTTACTGGTAGTTACGGCACAGCCGGAGGAAAGTAAAAAGCTCTCTGAGCAGCTCACAGCCTGGACCGGCACTACCGAGCTAAGGCTTTTCCCCGAACCTGACGCCCTCCCCTACCAGCGTATGGCTTCCGATACTGCAACCGAGATGGAAAGGCTCCGGGTGCTCTCTGCCTTAGCCGGTGCGGGGGGAAAGCAGGACATCCTCTTGACTATCACCTCTGCCCCGGCGCTAATGCAGAAAGTAGCGCCGTATCGTGATTTCACCTCTACCCATCACACAATAAGGGTAGGTGACAGCGCCGAACCGCTCAGCCTGCTAAAACGCTGGCATGCGATGGGCTACCGGATAGAAAGCACAGTGGAAGTACCCGGTGCCATTAGCCGGCGGGGAGGCATTATCGACATCTACCCACCCTCCAGCGACCTGCCGGCCAGACTGGACTTCTACGGCGATACTATCGACAGCATCCGGCTCTTTGACCCAGCCAGCCAGCGCTCTCTGACGAAGGTACCCGAAGTGGTCATCACCCCAGCCACCGAGCTGCTGACCCTTCTTTCAAGCAGCAAAGAGGAACTCGAGCAGACCTTAGGCAACATCGACCTGGCAGGCTGTAACGTCGAGGTGCGCCAGCAGCTTGAACAAGACCTGGCTATGCTGCTTGAAAGAGGGATATCCGATAAGATGATGTTCTACGCCCCGCTGTTCAACAGGGACAGTATCTTAAGCTATCTGCCCCGAAATACACTGATAATATTGAACGAGCCCCACAGTCTGACTTCAGCCGCCGCAGACCTGGAGGCTAAAGCCAGCGAGATGCGTACCGAGAAACTGGAACGAGGCGAGCTACCCCCCAATTTCCCCAGGCCATACTTCACCTGGCAGGAATTGAATGCGGAAATCAATAAAGAGCAGCGCCTCGCACTTACCACCTGGGACAAAGCCTCCGATGAACAATCACTCCGACTGAGCTTTACCCCTACCCCCAGCTACGCAGGGCAACTGCCTGCCTTTATCAGGAAGGCGAAGCACCTCCAGAAACAGGGGCACCGTCTTATCCTCGTCAGCCACCAGGCGAGCCGCCTCTCAGAGATACTCGGCGAAGAGGATATTATCGCTCCCCCCCTTACTGAGATTAAGGAGGAGCCTCCCCCGGGTTCGCTTACCCTGGTCCAGGGTCTGCTGGCTGAGGGCTGGACAATGAACGGAAGCAGCCACCTCTTTACCGATTATGAAATCTTCGGTTTCAGTAAAGAGCGTCGCCTCAGCAAGAAACGCCCGGCTTCACACCAGAGACTCCTTAATGACCTGAGCCCGGGCGACTACGTGGTACATATTGAGCACGGTATCGCCCGGTTTAGCGGCGTCACCACTATGGAGAGCGCCGGTACCGAGAAGGAATACCTGGTGCTGCAGTATGCAGCCGATGACAGGCTCTACGTCCCCACCGACCAGATATATCGCGTCAACCGCTACGTCGGCGCCAGCGAACAGCCGCCGGTGCCAAGCAGGCTGGGCACCCCGGAATGGACACGCACCAAGCAGAGAGCCCGGGAGGCAGCGGAGGGTGTCGCCGAAGAGCTGCTCGCCCTCTACTCTGCCCGAGGGGTCGTAGCCGGCTTTCCCTTTTCCCCCGATACGGTATGGCAGCAGGAGCTTGAAGCTTCATTTCCTTACCTTGAGACCCCGGACCAGATTCAAGTCCAGCAGCAGGTAAAAGAGGATATGGCAAAGCCTAAGCCCATGGATAGACTGATCTGCGGCGATGTGGGCTATGGCAAAACCGAGATAGCTATCCGAGCCGCCTTCAAGGCGATAGTGGACGGCAAGCAGGTGGCGGTACTGGTACCAACCACCGTACTCGCTCAGCAGCACTTCTCCACCTTCAGCCAGAGGATGAGCGCTTTCCCGGCAAGGATCGCGGTCTTAAGCCGGTTTAAGACCTCAAAAGAACAGCGCACAATCATTGACAGACTGGCTAAAGGCGATGTGGACATCTGCATCGGCACCCACCGGCTACTGCAGAAGGACATTGCCTTCAAAGACCTGGGGCTTCTAATTATTGATGAAGAGCAGCGCTTCGGCGTTACCCATAAGGAATACCTCAAGCAGATGCGCCAGGAAGTGGACGTGCTTACCTTAAGCGCCACCCCCATCCCCCGCACCCTCCATATGTCCCTGGTCGGGGTAAGGGATATGAGCACTATCGAGACCCCACCCGAAGACCGCCTGCCCATCAAGACCTTTGTTGCCGAATATGACGACAGCCTCATAAGGGAGGCCGTCTTGATGGAGATGGAGCGAAACGGACAGGTCTTCTTCGTTCACAACCGGGTCCAGAGCATCGCCCTGGTCGCCGACCGGCTCAGTCACCTGGTACCCGAAGCCCGCACTGCCATCGCTCATGGCCAGATGTCCGAGGCTGAACTGGAAGCAGTAATGAGTGACTTTGCCCAAAGTAAGATAGACATTCTGGTCTGCACCACCATCATTGAATCCGGGCTGGATATGCCCAACGTCAATACCCTGATAGTCAATAAAGCAGACAAGTTCGGCTTGACCCAGCTTTATCAGTTGCGCGGGCGGATAGGCCGCGGAGCTAACCTCGCCCACGCCTACTTTCTGTATGACCAGGGAAAGCACCTGACCCACACCGCCGAGAGGCGCCTGAGGACCATCTTCGAGGCTACCGAGCTTGGCGCAGGTTTTAACATTGCCATTAAAGACCTCGAGATTAGAGGGGCCGGGAACCTATTAGGGGTAAAGCAGAGCGGGCAGATAAGCGCTGTCGGCTTTAACTTATACTGCCGTCTGCTGTCTGAAGCGGTGGAGAGAGAGAAGGCCAAACAGTCCGGTGCTGATGACAAGCCAGCCCCACCATCACTCCCGCCGCCAAACATAGACCTGCCCCTCACCACCTATATTCCGGAAGGGTACGTTGCCGACCTGAGTACCAGGCTTTCTCTCTACCAGCGGCTGGCAGATGTCGAGTCGGTTGAAGAGATAGAGGGCTTAGCCAATGAGTTCAGCGACAGGTTCGGCATGCTACCCAAGGAGGTCAAAAACCTGCTCTATGCGGTCAGGGTCAAGGCCCTGGCGACCAGGGCGGGCATCGAGTCTATCGCCAGCGAACACGGACAGATTACCCTGAGGCTCTTTTCCGGTATGCACTTTGACAAACAGAAGCTCGCCCCACTGGCAAGGGACGGCATAAAGATAGGGCTGACCCAGGTCAGACTGAACCACAAACTACTGGGCAGGCAGTGGCAAAAGGTGCTGGAGGAGGTGTTGGGAAGGGTAGTGGCGTGAACCCCATTAAGCTGGACCAAATCAGTCCACTAGCAGTCCACACTGATGTGTTATCTTGGCATATTCTCTCGTGGGCTGTGGTACCTTAACCCCTGGTTTCACAATCTAAACATTTTCTAAACGTTTGCAGAATACCTTCAAAAGATGCTACTTGGAGAGTATAATGAGGGCGGTTCGCAGTCATAACAGCATCTCAACGCCATTATATTTGAGGGGGTATTTTAGTGAAAGATAAGGATAAGACAAAAGAGCAATTAATAAATGAACTGGAAGAAATGCGTCAGGGGATTACTAAATTAGATGCATCAGAAGCCGAGCGCAAGCAAGCAGAGCAGGAGCTTGAACGCTTTTTTAACCTCTCATTCGATATGCTTGCTATCTTGGGTTTTGATGGCTATGCCAAGCGCGTAAACCCGGCATTCGAAAGAATACTCGGCTACACCGAACAGGAAATTCTTGCCAAACCGTTCCTCGATTTTGTTCGCTTAGAAGACCGCGCCGCAACCATTACCGAGTTTGAGAAACTCGCCACCGGCACACCCACTGCCTACTTCGAGCATCGCTGTCGTTGCAAGGATAGTTCGTACAGGTGGCTGGCGTGGTCTAATACTCCAAGTGTTAATAAAGGCTTGATGTATGCAGTCGCCCACGACATCACCGAGCGCATGGAATTGGATGAGAAACTTAAGGAGAGTGAGGAAAGATTCCACATCGCCAGCCAGATTGCCAGCGACGTGTTCTACGAAACAGACCTACAAACTGGTATCGCTACATTTTATAATGATATAAGCAGCCATTTAGGCTATGAGCTTGGCGAGTATCCTGACACTATGGGAGGTTGGCGGGAACATGTTCACCCGGAAGACCTCGCCTGGATAGATGGGCAAAGCATAGACCAGATGGAGCCAGGGGTGCCACATAGCATAGAGTACCGTATGAGAAATAAAGATGGGACATATATGACATGGTGGGACCGTGTCATGTTGATAAAGGATAAGGAAACAGGTAAGCCTATTAAATTCATTGGGGCAGCAACTGACATCACCGAGCGCAAGCAGGCGGAGGAGAACCTTAAAGAATATATGGAGAGTGCTCCCGATGGTATTTATATTACTGATTTTAAAGGCATTTTCCTCTACGGTAACAAGCGGGCGGAGGAACTGATAGGATACCCGCGTGAAGACCTAATAGATAACAGCTTCCTCAAGCTCAATCTTCTTTCTAAGGAAGGGGTGATTAAGGCTGGCAAGGTATCAGCGCTTAGCATAGCCGGAAAGTCCACCGGTCCTGATGAGTTTGAATTACTAAGGAACGACGGAAGCCGTATCTGGGTTGAAATAAACACAGTCCCCTTGAAAGAAGCGGGTGAGAAAAAGGTGGTCGTAGGTTTTGTTCGCGACATCACCGAGCGTAAGAAGGCGGAGCAAGCGCTGAGAGATAGTGAAGAACGTTTTCGCGAACTCATCGAAAACGCTTCGGATGTGATAGTGATTGTAGATGCCGGTGGAACTAACCGCTACCTGAGCCCGGCCGTCGAAAGTGTTCTAGGATACAAGGCGGAAGAGTTAGTGGGCAAGGGTATGTTTGTAACCATCTGGCCGGATGATTTGGCAAACCTTACGCACGCCTTTGCTGAAGTTATTAATAATCCTGGGGTTCCTCTGAAATTAGAGCTGAATCTCAAGCATAAAGATGGCTCGGTTCGTGTTGTTGAAGCCACAGCCAATAACCTTCTCAATAACCCCAAAGTCGCAGGCGTCATTGTCAATTACCGCGACATCACCGAGCGCAAGAGAATGGAGGAGGAGTTGAAGGAGGAGCACAGGCTGTTTGTGGATGGCCCCACGGTCGTCTTCAGATGGATTGCCGCCGATGGCTGGCCCATTGATTATGCCTCTCCCAACGTATATGGCTTGTTGGGCTATACCGCTAAAGAACTAATGGATAGCAGTCATCTATTCGTGGATACGTTACACCCCGATGACTTGACTCGAGTAGTCGAAGAAAACAAAAGGGCTGAACGACAGGCGGATTGTGAGCAATTGGTTGGTGAGTACCGTATCCTGGATAAGGACGGTAAGATTCGGTGGGTACATGAGTACACAACGCTCATTAGGGATGATGCAGGACAGGTTAAATACCAACATGGCTATGTTACCGACATCACCGAGCAGAAAAAGGCAGAGGCAGAGAAGCAGGAACTGGAGAGGAAGGCACAGGTAACCAGCCGCCTGGCATCGGTAGGTGAGATGGCATCCGGCATTGCCCACGAGATTAACAACCCCTTAACCGGCGTGATCGGCTTCTCCGAGCTGCTGATGCAAAAGGACCTACCCGAAGACTTAAGGGAAGAAGTGAGGATTATCTGCGATGGCGCAAAGAGGGTAGCCGATATCGTGAAGAGGCTGCTTACCTTCGCCCGCCAGCACAAGCCGGAGCGAAGCTATACCGATATCAACGAGATAATAGAAAGCACCCTTACTCTCAGAAAGTACTCGCTGGAGACGGGTAACATCGAGGTCAGCACCTCACTTGATACCGAACTGCCCTGTACGATGGCTGACGTTGGTCAGCTCCAGCAGGTCTTTATGAATATCATCGTTAATGCCGAGGCTGAGATGAAGAAAGCACACGGTAGGGGTAAGCTTACTATCAAGACGGAGCAGCTAGATAGCACGATACGCTTGTCGTTTAAGG
>Ga0307992_1001682_pt1 | contig 12962 bp, 17 predicted proteins | sample EllFjometagen133_FD_203162 | JGI IMG/M metagenome (GOLD analysis project Ga0307992, IMG submission 203162) | Marine microbial communities from Ellis Fjord, Antarctic Ocean - #133 | ecosystem: Environmental > Aquatic > Marine > Unclassified | place: Southern Ocean | collected 2014-10-08
TAGAATCTTTATCTGTTCCTGGGGTAGCATAGTCCTCTGTTTTTAGATCATCTCTTTGATGATGGAAATGGAGGATATATTGCACATTAGAGAATTTACCAAATATCCTATCAAACAAAGGAGCATTCAAAGTTGCTTTTTTAGTTGTTGAGCAATAAACTTTCCTATTATCATTATCAATATGATTTACGTAAGCAAAATCTGCAGCTTTATTTTTACCTCTTGCTGTTGTAACAAAGTTGCAGGTATCCCCACTAATACAATATGCCGCTGATCCAAAAACAAATCCTTCTTCAGTTGTTATGAAAGAACTTTTGTTTTCTTCGATAATCCTTTCTAGAACGTCTCTACCATCTGCCATCTGATCGTCTATCCTATCTGTTTTGGCCGTTTCGGTAGAGTAATACTTCTCATCCAACCTGTCAAGTATCCATTGAGCAACATCTGTATTTGGCATTGGATGAACACCTCTCTCTTTAGTCACAGCATATTTTTGCATGAGATCCATAGAGTCATTAGCAAAGACTGTTACTGCTTTAGACTCAAGAAGAACTCCATATGCTGCACTAATAAGTTCGTAGTAATTTACTCCTGCAAGGAGCTTATAGCCGAACAATAGAGTATTAGGATTAACTTTTTTGACTTCGTCAATAATTCTTGGGGCAATAGTAAAATCAATAGGAATAGTATCTCCAGGTTTATAGTTATGACTAGGGAACTTCCCTTCAATTTTATTTTTTGGGATAAGATTAGCTACCGCCGCACCAAGGACTACAGCATCCATATCAGGAGCAAGCTCTAATACCTTTTCCATATAGTTATCAATACCATTATGGTGGATACAAGTTATATGGGAGCTATTCTCTCCACCAAGAAATTCATCCCATTGTGGTTGTTTAGAATCTTTAGAGCAAAGATAAGTTATGTGGATATCTGCTGTTTTATCTCCTCTAAAGGCTTTTACCTCTGTGCTTCGATTCTCTGCCATATCAACAAACTCTCCTGCAAGTTGGGCCATTAACCCACCTTTGAAGCGATTTGTAATAATTTTTATTGAGTCTAAAAACGCGAAAACCGGTCCTCCGGTTATTAGTATATTTTTAGTCATTACTATTTCCTTTTGATATTTTGTAAATTAAAATTATAATTATTATCTATTCTTTCCATAATTTCTGGAAGAATATTTCCGTTATCTATTTTTTGCCTTTATACATATTATATTTCCTTAAGACTTACTTCTGCATATCTTTGCCATTTTAGTATGATACTCAACCTGTTTTTGAGCTTTCTTAACTTCTCTCATATGATAACCTGCATTCCAAGAATAACTTTTGTCTGGTTTACTTTTAGCTAATTCTGCTTTAGTTTCTTGTTCAAGGTTATGCTCTATTGCCTTGCGTTCGCTCTCTTTTAATGCATCTTTTTTGTTGTTAAATACATCATTCTGATGATAAAGATGACAACCACAACAATAATCAACTTCCTTACCTTTATCGGTCAAGCTAATTTGAATCTCTGTGATAACTAATGACTCTACATTTGCATTCACCCTATTTTCTTTAACATATCCTCGAGGTCCTTCATACCCACTCTTACAATATTCGCAAGGCAATTCTACAAAATCTCCATTACCTAATGTAAGAGTAACAATTTTTTTTCTAAAACAAACAGGACAGTCTATCTCAACATCTCTTTGTCTAAAATGTGATACATAAATTGTATCTCCAACTTTAAATTCCTTCTTAGTCATATTTATTTTCCTTTGCTTTTCTAATTATAGTTTCTGCTTCTAAATAGTCTTCTTCATATATTTTCAACCCTTGTTCTACTCCCAGTTGTATAGCTATCATTGCTATTACGTCAAAGACATTTCTACCTTTTTCAGAATGGTATTTAAGAGATTCAGAACTAAGTTGATCTTCTGGCTGAGGGACGGTGGCTAACATTAGTTTAGACACTAGACGAGGCCCATTCCATGGAACACCTTTTTTATCTATATCTTTACCAAGCCGAATCGCTGTTTGTATTGCTTCTGATATTGCCTCTGCCAAATCATCTGCGGCCTTTGGCCCTTCTTGTTTAACCCATATGCTCATTATTTTTCTTTCTCAAAAAAATTAATAGTTTCGTTTATAAATTCATCCATCGGTTTTGAAATTGGATCTTTTCTTTTTTGCCATGCTTTTTTCAGATCTTTTATATTATGAAGAATATAACTAGTTATCCATTTTTCTTTATTTTTAAACTGTTCCAAAATTTGATAGACTTTTTTACTACCCATTCCTATTAGAGCAATAATACAAAGTTGTATGATTGCTGCGTCTATATGACTTAGTTTAGCAGAAGAATCATTTGATATCTCATCAACAATCTCACACATTTTTTCAGCAACTACTTCATATTCTCCAATTATAGATGGAGGTTGAGCTTCAAAAATCCTACTAATCATTTTAACTGTGACTAATGAAGTGTCAATTATATGTCCTGTTTCTAGCAAAGGGAAAAGACGTTCAACTTGATAAGGATATAGCATTGATGCTCCTGTCCTAATTGCTGAAGAGACTGAAAAGAACAGAGTTGATTTATCTTTGCTATCATGATTATCTCTATTCTTTAAAGCAAAATCTAAAAGCCATGAAGAAACGATTTTACTCTGCTCTACAGAAAAGTCAGTATCTTCTATGTGATGTATCATTACCTCAGGCACATTATATTTATCTTCTGAATTTATAATATCCAAAATCTGTTGATAAAATTTTTCTTCTGCTATTTTCATAATTTATTCTCCGAATTCTGTTTCGTTATATTTTTTTCTCTGTTAAATATAAATAAGAAGCTAATGCTTGTTTGTGCTTACATAATTCTATAAAACTTTTACCTCTTGTGGTTTTAGGGCTTTTCTTTTTTAATAAATCTTTAATGCGGAGCATGCATGCATTAATGTTATGAGCATATCTTCCTTTATTCGCTCTTTCTGCTTGATTAACTAATTTTCTAGCTTGTTGGATATTATGATCAACTAATAATTTTTGTCTTTGTTTTTTAGTCATTCTCCATATCTCCTTATTGCTTTTTCAGTTGTTGGTAATAATGCGACATCTAATTCAAGCAAATCTAAACAAAATTGCCCAAATAATTCTTTAGTATATTCAGTATCTTCTATTTCTTCTAGAATATTAAGTTCTTTTTCTATTCTATCTAACGCTTTCCCATTGAGAACATTATGCTCATTGTATGCTATAGCATCTCTTATCGTTGTAATTGCATATATTAAATATTTCATTTTATCCTTCAGAATTAAGTTTCTTCAAATATTCGAAGGCTTTATCTTCACCCCAACAATGGATATATTGATTTCCTTTTGTTGAGCCTTCTTCCTTAAACAAAACTTCTGCTTTTATTTTTATATCAGATTCTGACCAGTCAAGATTTATTACTCTTTTTCTCCATCCAAGTTTGATACGTCCCTTGTTGGTAGTAACGATAATCCATGGGAATTTGTAACAACAAGATTGCCTACAATATTCATTGTCTATCACCTCAACATGGATAGCATCAAATCCTGCTTATTTGAATAGTCCTGCAAGTTTATCTGAGTGATTTACTCTGTCTATATGTTCATTCTCTTTAGCCCATGCCATAGAAACCTTCTCTTGGAACTCTCCTAAAAATCTTGAGGCATTGTAACCTATGTCATCACGAATTTCTTCTGGTAGTTCATCATATTTCTTAAAATCTATAAAAACAGCACCTTTAAAACTACCTCCTTCTCCATAACTTTCGATACTGCCCAATATTTTCAAACTAGCTATTGTCGCTTTATCCATTACATTTGCTCCATTATATTATATTTATCTCAAATAATTATTTAATAATAGTTAAAATTTTTCTTTTATAATCATCACAATTTTCAGCAGTTTTATCATTGTTCTCTATAAAACGAGGTATTTTATGTTTCTTTTTGCACCAACATCCTACAAATGATTCAAAATTTTCTTCGTTAAAATTTCTACATTTTTTACAATGTTTTATAATTGCTATTTTATTTCCATCCATAGTTATCTCTCCCTATATATTTGATACATCTCTTTTACTTTAATAAGTTCATCATTATCCTCTGGTCCGTTCGGACAGCCATCTACAATTATAATACCTCCATTCTTATGAGCTTTAATACTTTCTTCATAAGACATATCTGTTGTCATTCGACAGTCAAAACTATTACATTCGCACAAAATTTTCATAATTTATTTTACTATCCTTATTTAGAGGAGTGTTATTAAATATTTTATTATTTAGTCACTTACTATCATTATTTCATTTTTTTATTTCTCTGGAATTTTTGAGAAAAACAATAGTAGTCTTGTTATATCTACTTCTTTATTACAGCATTGTACCATAATTTTTACTCTTGTCAAGAAAAATTAAAAATATTCCGATTAAAAAGAAGGAATTAACCTACATTATCATAATGTATATATTAATGGAGAAAATATGAAGAATAAAATGAAAAGAACAAATATATTTATAACTCAGAAACAGCATTTAGAAGTATCTGGAGAGGCAAAAGATAGAGGAATAACTTTCTCAGAAATGTTTAGAAAAATAATAGATAATTATTTGGAGAGAAAAGAATGAAAAAATTAGACAAAAATAGATTTTATGTTTATGCCTTATTAGATCCTAGAAAACCAGGAATATATGAATACAAAGATATTTGCTTTTTATATGAGCCATTTTATATAGGAAAAGGGACTGGGCGTAGATGTCTTGATCATTTTAAGAAAAGTGAATTAAAAGACAATACATATAAAAATAATAAAATTAAAAAAATTATATTTCAAAAATTAGATGTAATTATATTAAAAATAAAAGAAGGTGTAAGAGAAACAAAAGCGTTTAGATTAGAAAGTAAATTTGTCTCTGAAATAGGAAGATGCGATCTAAAAACAGGACCTTTAACTAATTTAGATGGAGGAGGGGCAGGCAGCTCAGGTAACCTTTTATCAGAAGAAGCAAAACTAAAAATTGGAGAGAATAGTGCGAAATACTGGAAAGATAAAAAACTTCCTGAAAAAGCAATAAACAAAATGAAACTTACTAAAAAGAATAGTCCTCAAGATTGTAAATGGAGATGTAGAAAATATAGATTGGTCTCCCCTACAGGGGAAATTTTTATTATTAATGATGGTCTTAAAAAATTCTGTAAAATTCATAATTTATCAAGCTCTCATCTAATAAGTGTAGCCCAAGGAAAAAGAAATCATCATCAAAAATGGAGATGTGAATATGCGGATAAAAAACCTATTTATCCTAAAGATAAATCATATTTACTAACGAATAAAAAAAGAGAAAAATATATTGTAAACGATATAATAAAATTTGCTTTAAAAAACAATCTTCTATCTAAAAGATTATATGAAGTAGCAAAAGGACAACACTGTATTCATAGGGGGTGGAAGTGTGAATATTACACCCCTAATTGATTTTTAACAATCCATTTCATATTTTTAATAGCTTCTGGGTCTCCATTTTCTTTTCCTTCTACGTCGCTGAGTTTAACAACAGGGAAATTATTTATTGACCAAAGTTTAATAACCATATTTAAGGATGGACTTTTATCAAATGAATTTGTAAAATCCGTCCCAATGCCAAAAGAACAATTAATTTTACCTTCACAATATTTTTTTATCTCTATCGCCTTATCCACACATAGCCCATCGCTAAATATTATAAATTTAGACATAGGATCAATATTTTTATTTTTGTAAGCGTTGACGATTTTATCTGTAAAAGTAAAAGGGCAAGATGAATCATGTCTAATACCATCAAATAACATTGCAAATCTTCTATTGAAATTCTGTAAAAACATATCTGTTGTGATCGTGTCGGGAAGAAAAATACCTAACTCTGTATTATAGACTTTAATCCAATTTTGCATTGCATAATAATTACAGTGGTTCAGACTCTCTAATGACTGCATCGCCTGGATCCACTCGTGAGAAACTGAGCCTATTGGAGTTATATTATTCAACATCGCGAAGTGAAGGTTGCTAGTCCCTATGAAATTTTTAGTTGATAAATTTTTCTGAGCTTCACAGAAAGCTTCTATCACTATTTTTTGAGTTTTATAACTTCTTCTTCTCCGAGTCCCAAATTCGGCAAATCTACAATTATTTAAATCGAGTCTTTCTATTTTTGAGTAGGCTTTTTCATATTGCCCATCATAATCCCATTCAGTATCCACTTCTTTAAAGAAAATTTCGCTTATAACTGACATCAAAGAAACCTCCCATTTTATAGAAGAATGCCACTTCCCAGATATATCAATATCTAATCTATTATTATCATCTCTACTTAATTTAACTTGTCTTGGATCATATCTATAATTTTTTAGATATTCTAAATACCAAGGTTTGAAAAAAGGATTTTTATGCTTTATCCATGAATATTCATCCTTAGAGAGTTTAATAGTAGACATATTTTCTATCTCATCTAATATTTTATCTTCAAAATTATTAGGAAAGATTTGTGAGCCTCTGTTTTTAAACTTATAAACCGCTTCTGCTTCAGGAAATAATTCTAAAGCTCCTTGTTGCATACTGAGCTTATATTGATCGTCGTTTAACATACTTTTCACAATAGGTTTCATCTTTTATACTCCAAAAATTATTATTATCATTAAGTTATCAAGCATTATACCACTTTCCTAATACTTTAGCAAGTGAAAAAATATTTTCTCTGGAATTTTTTATATCCAAAGTAATTTAAAATACAAAGAGTTGCTATATTAACAAAAAATCTTTCCACTTTCAAACTAAAAACTTGGAAAGTGAAAAGATTTTTTGTATAAATGTAATAGTATCAACAATATAGTATATTAGGAGAAATGTATGAAAAAGCAAAGAATTCATAATTTAGAGTTATGGGAGAAGTTTCAAAAAGAAAATAATAAAATAAAAAAAGATAAACTTAGGAATCAACTTATAGAGATATATTATCCTCTTGTTCAAAAAATTTCTTATAAAGTAGCTATGAACCTAGCATGGCATGTACAACCTGAAGAACTTAGTAGTTTTGGAGTAGATGGGTTATATTCTGCTATAGAAAGGTTTTCTTTAGATGCTGGAGTAGATTTTCCTACTTTTGCAGGTCGTAGGATAGGAGGTTCTATGATAGATGGTGTAAGAAAAGATGATATTATACCAAGAAGTGTAAGAATGAATAATAACTTATTTGAAAAAACAAGAGAAAAAATGGAGACTATGCACGGTAGAAAAGTTACAGAATTTGAAATTATAGAAAGATTAGGTATTAGTCAAGAAGAGTATCTTAAAGATATAAAGAAATATAAACCTACGGGTTTTGTAAGTCTTGATGGAACTGATCTCTGTAATAACCAAAAAGATTATAAAAAAGATTCTGTAGCAAGTATGGTAGATAAAAAATCTATATCTCCCGATAATAAACTATTACGAAAAGAATTTTTAAATAAGTTGATTAGTAAAAACTTTTCTAAAATAGAACAGAAGATTATATATTACTATTATTATGATAATTTAACTATGGAAGAAATATCTGAAAAATTAAATATATCAGAATCTAGAATAAGCCAGTTGCATTCTAATATAATACCTAGATTAAAAGATAAAATAGAAAGGAATCCTCTGTTTTTTGAAAATAAAGAGATACATGCAGTTAAAAATAAGAATATGGACCCTTTATATTAAAAATATAAAATTATCCTCCGTGCATACTATTACGTAAGTAATAGTATTACTTACTTAATTTAAGTAAGTACATAGTCTATAGTCTCTAGTTAAACTATTGATAGTTATGATATCACATTATGATATCATATTATGATATCGACTCAGTGTAAGTGCATGAAGAGAAATGTTAAGCGAAAAATGATAAAATAGTGAAAATAATGAAAAAATAGTGAAAATAGTGAAAAAAGTAGTTGTAAAATAGGGTAAGGTATGATATAATGATAAAAATAATAGTAGGAGATATTTGTTATCCTAAATCAGAAGGTTTGATAATTCCTGCAAATACGACAGGAACAATGCTTAGAGGCAGATCTGCTAGAATATCTAAGGCAGGTTTAGGAGGAATTGTTAAAGAAGCAAAGTTGTTTGTTGCAGATAATAAAATAGAGATAGGGCAATGTTTCTCTACAGGACCAGGAAGATTGAATAGGCGTGGTTTAAAAAATATATATCATGCTGTGATAAAAAGGTTGCAAAGTGATTTCACATCCATTCATATAGTGAGAGAAGCTTTAGGTAGTTCTCTTAAGATGGCTTGTCAAGATAAGATGAAGTCAGTTACAATCTGCGGATTAGGGATCGGATTAGGAGAATTGGACCCGGTAGTAATAGCAGGAGTTACAGCAAGACAAATAGAAAAATTTTTAGATGAAATTGAGATTAAAGTAATTGATGATAATCAAGAGTTCATTAATGAGTTAAATAGGATAGTAAGATAAGGGATCAATTATGAGCGTACTAAACAGACCAGTATTAGTTCTAAATAAAATGTGGATGCCAGTAAGAGTTGCGTCAGTTAGGAGATGTTTAAATAAAATCTTTGCTGACAAAGCTTCTATTATAGATCCTGCCGATTACTTTGTATACAGTTGGCTTGAGTGGGTTGAACTAAATGCTAATTCAGATGAATTCGTGCTTACTACAACAGGATCTGATGTAAAAGTTCCTGAAGTTATTGTTCTTGCCAAGTGGGACAAAGTATTTATAAAGGATCCTAAATTGACTAAAAGAAATATTTATATCAGGGACCGCTATAGCTGCCAATACACTGGTAAGCAGCTTAGCTTCAATGAAGCTAATATTGATCATATTATCCCTCGTGCAAGGGGAGGTAAGAATACGTGGGAGAACCTGGTTGTATGCACTAGGGAGATTAATAGTAGGAAAGGAGATAGGACTCCTGCCGAAGCAGGTCTTAAGCTTATTAGAAAGCCAGTTAAACCTGTTTCAGATGGTCCTTATAAACTATTTGATCCTAAATTCAATATGCCAGATTCTTGGAAAAAGTTTATTAAAGTTAATAAATAATGGTAAAATCAAACAAAAAAAGATCAAAGTCCCTTAACCCTGTTGAGTGGACAGGAAGAATGAAGGGTATTCCCTGCTTCATACTAGGGAACGCTCCTTCTATTAATGATATGAATTTATCATTATTAGATGATTATTTTACTATAGGTATTAATAGAATTTTCTATGAATATGACCCTACAGTCCTCATATGGCAGGATTTAGCATTGTGGATAGGGGAAAAAAAGAGAGTTAAAAAGTCTAAAGCTATTAAGTATTGTCGAGAAGGTTCTGAGACAAGAGGGGGATTTTATACTTTTAAATTACAGGGCAGAGAACCAAAATTAACACCCACACCTAAAACATTATATGGCAGGGGAAGCAGTGGTAGTATAACCTATCAATTTGCAAGATCTTTACATTGTGATCCTATTATTCTTGTTGGTATGGATTGTGCTAAAGGGAAGGTAGATGGCAAAAAAATTACTGATTTTTATGGTAATAATTCGATGCATAGGGCTCATACTCTTCCAAATTGTGTAAAAGGTCTTAAATTTATAAGGGATAATCAGAAAGGAATAACTTTATATAATTGCTCTTACACAAATGTTTTTCCAGAAAGACTTACTATTGAAGAGGTTATAGCCAAATTGCCTGACAAAAAATACAGTAGAGAAAAATTAGAAAGAATTTTAATAAAAGGTTTGGAAAGTGATTAATTATTCATTATACTTCCGATACAGTTGTATTAGGTAAAATATATTGGAGATATATAAAAGAAATGACAGAAAAAAATATTTATAGTTATGAAGAAGCATTTGAAAAGTGTATAGAGTATTTTGGGGGAGAAGATTTACCGGCAAAAGTATTTTTAGATAAATATGCACTTAGGGACGGTGATGGCAACATATTAGAAGATACTCCTGATAAAATGCATCGTAGATTGGCAAAAGAGTTCGCAAGGATTGAGGAAAAATATCCTGATCCTATGAGCGAAGATGAGATATTTAGTTTAATAGATAAATTTGAATATATTATTCCTCAAGGATCTCCTATGAGTGCTATTGGAAATCCTTATCATGTCCAAAGTTCAGGAAATTGTTTTTCTATAGAACCTCCTTATGATAGTTACGGAGGTATTTGTTATTCTGATCAACAATTAGTTCAATTGATGAAAAGACGCTGCGTAGAAGAAAATTCTATCGTTAATATAAAAAATAAAGGATTATTACCTATTAAAGATGTTAGTAGTGGGGATGATATTTTATCTTTCAACACGAAAGATAAAATTACGGAATACAAAAAAGTGAATAAGGTTTTTTGTACTAAGGTTAAAAAGAAAGATAGAGTAGAAATTAAATTCTCTAATGGCAGTATTTTAAAGACATCTAAAAAGCATCCTATATTAATATTAGAAGAAGAGGGTTATAGGTATAAAAAATGTGGAGAATTAAAAGAAAAAGATGTTTGTATTCAGCCTTCTAAGGGGCAGTATGATTATTTATCTTTTGAAGATAATTTGTCAGACATAGCTTGGTATATAGGGTGTCATATTGGGGATGGGTCTGTCGGCAAATTAAAAAATGGAAATTTAAGATTAAGGAATACAGGAGATAATGAATTAGTTATAAAAAAATATGCTGAAATAACTAACCTTTTAACAGGTTCTAAAGCTAATTATAGAAGATCAACTCGTAAAGATTATAAAACTCAGTGCTGGGAGTATAGTAATAATAAAAAATCACTTTTTGGAGTAGTCTCTAAATATTTTGATAATATGATAGGAAAAAAAACATATTCTTGTTTTGTTCCTGATTTTATTAAAGATAATAATTTATGGATTCCTTTTATTTCAGGGTTGGTAGATGCTGATGGATACATTAGAGATTATGGGACTATCGACATTTCGATATGTTCTAAAAAATTAATAGATGAAATATCTTCATTTTTATCTGCGGCAGGAATTTCTCATCATTCTTCTATTAAAAACCCAAAAAGAGAAAATGAAAAAACTTTATATAGAGTGCAGATACATTCTAATAGAGATATTATAAATATCTTTTCAAAATATATGTTTCACGATAAAAAGAAAGAGAAGATAAAAAATGCTATTTGTAGAGAATTTTCTCATAAAAAGTTTCTAACTAAAGTAGAAAAGAAATTAATTTTAGAAAGATATAATCAAATTTTATATCCTACTAATAGATATTCTGATGTAAAAATTTCAATAAAAGAAAGAGGATCTAGAAATAATTTATCAAGTATAATAAGTCTATTTAAAAAAGATACAAATATTGGAATTGGGGCATTAAATTCATTTTTAAAATATGATTTAATTTCTCAAGAAAAATATAATGAAATAAATCAAAGAGTATTTGTTAAAAGTATTAGTAACGATATTGAGTCAAAAAAATATATAGATATAGAAGTTGAAGGCAATAATAATTTTTATGCGGGCAATTTTGGAATGATTAATATTCACAATTGTGGCGTTGGAATGGCTCTTAACACTATTAGACCTAAAGGACTTTTAGTTAATAATGCTGCGAAAACCACAGACGGTATTTCTATTTTTATGGAAAGATATAGTAATACTTGTCGAGAAGTAGCACAAAATTCCCGGCGTGGAGCATTAATCCTTTTACTAAATATTCGTCATCCCGAAATAAAAACATTCATTAATATTAAAAATGATAAGAAAAAAGTTACAGGGGCTAATATCTCAATTCAGATAACTGATGATTTTATAGAGGCGATGAAAAGAAATGATGAGTTTGAATTAAGATGGCCTGTAGATAGTGATAATCCTTCTATCAGGCAAAAAGTTTCAGCTAAGGAAATATGGGATAATTTTATTGAGTCTAGTTGGAAATCAGCAGATCCTGGAGTATTGTTTTGGGATACAGTTATAAAATATAGTGTTTCTAATAATTATGGGAAGATAGATAAAACCTTTTATGATACATCTTGTAACCCCTGTATAACAGGTGATACTCTAGTTCTTACTGATAAAGGGCAGATTAATATTAGTGATATTATTAAAAAAGGAGTAGATAAATATAAAGTTGCTACTTATAATATAGATAAAGACTTGATTGAATTCGAGAATATCATATTTGGAGATAAAACTCGAAAAGACGCTGATGTTATTGAAATAGAATTAGAAGATGGAGAAAAAATACAATTAACGCCAGATCATAAGGTCTATACTAAAAATAGAGGATATATAGAAGCTTCTTTTTTAAATGAGGATGATATTATTTTAAAAATAAAAAATAAATAAAAAATGCCACAAGGATTTGTAGAAAAATCTTTGAATATATAATTAATAAAATAATTATATTATTAGGAGATAAAAATGAATAATCCTTGGAATATACAGATGAAGGTAAATTTTGATGATGATATAAAAAAAGAAATTCTAACATGGTATAATAATATAGTATCTAAAAAAAGATATTTAAGAAGAGCAAATGTATCTAAGAATCCTCTCGATAAGAAATATCGTGATTATTTAGAAAGTATTTATAATCAAGGCTACGGCTATAAGATAATTGCTAGGTGGCTGGGTATATCATATACTAAAATTAGAACTTTATTTATACATTATTTAAAAATAGATGTAAGAGTAGGTCGTGACGTATCTACAGAGGTAACTAGAAAATTTAGAAGTGAAAGAGTTAGAGGGAATAAATCCCCATGGTATAATTGGCCTGAGACAATGCCTCATTTAACTAAAAGCAGCAGAACAGGTATTCAAGGATATTATCTAAGAAAAAATGGGGAATATGTTTGGTTAAGGAGTTCTTGGGAATATATATATGCTAAATGGTTAGATGAAAAAAATATAGAATGGAAATATGAAATAAAAACATATAAATTATCTAATGGAGAGTCATATAG
>Ga0307992_1001683_pt1 | contig 12956 bp, 17 predicted proteins | sample EllFjometagen133_FD_203162 | JGI IMG/M metagenome (GOLD analysis project Ga0307992, IMG submission 203162) | Marine microbial communities from Ellis Fjord, Antarctic Ocean - #133 | ecosystem: Environmental > Aquatic > Marine > Unclassified | place: Southern Ocean | collected 2014-10-08
TAGTTTATTCTATTCCAAATTAAATTTTATGTTAATTGTATTATATATGGAAAATAACTTATTGAATAGAAAATATTTTTGATACCTACATATCTAATATATTGTAAACATTTTAAACAAGGTTTACTCAATCGAAACTGATTTTTTTTATTAATTCTGATTACTAAAATAGAGGATCCCTTCAAATCTTTTCTAGCTTTAATTATTGAATCAACTTCTGCATGAACACTAAATGGATATCTTTGAAATTTTGGATGTAATTTTCTCAAAGATTTTTGAGATGTATTGTGTCCTTTTGAAAGAATCCTCTTTTTATTAAAAATTACACATCCTACCTTTTGTTTATGATTACTTTTATGAGCCTCATTTATTGCTATGCTTATTAAATTGTTAGTGATAATCATATTGGATTTGGGATTAAATTATCTTTTAGTAATTTCTTTTTTGACATCTTTTTATTTTCTCTCCAAAAGTTCCATGTTCTAAAAACCAAACAAATTGAAGTTTTGGTAGTAAGATAACCTCCTTTTGTCTTAACATCAAGAATGTGATTTCTTAAAATTAAAATTGGATCTGTTGGGAATAAATTACTACCACCCATAAGCTTTAAAAGAAAATCTTCCGCACTCTCGGGTGATTTTCTTTTGAGAACAAAATGACAAAATGCAGCTACAGATTGAGAGAGGATGATAACACCTTGTCTTTTTCTAGAGCAAAACATCGAGACACTATCTTTAATGTCAGGGTAATTTTCCAAGATTTTGTCCCTTTGAATATTTGTTGGACTTGAACTTTTATCAAATTTATTTTCATTTATGTAATAAAATAGATTTGAAAGTGTTGCTGACAAAACCTTTGGGTATTTCTCTCCTAAATTTTTTAAATGGTCCGAGTTAGTTCTCTTTCTGTCAGTCCCAATTGATCTCTCTGATCTTTTTGGAACATTCCATATTACCCAAGATGCAACTGCATACCCACTTTTAGATATTGCATCAAGTCTTGTTTGACCATCAAGTAGCGTCCCATTTTCATCAAACCGTATAACACTTCCATTTTGATCCCAATCTCCTGTTTTTATATCTTGACTTATGTTTCTTGCTTCTTTTAAACTTAATATTCTATAATTATTTGTATTTTTAGTTAAAAACTCATTTGCCAGTTGTGGAGTTATAAGAATATACTCACATTTTTGAACTAACTTTGATTCTTTATAGTTATTTAAATATGTATTTTGAATTTTAGTAAGATTCATTATTAATTTTCCTTTTATTCATAGAATTGTTAATAAGTTATACTTTATCAAATCCAAATAAATGTGGATAATCACAAAGCGGGCATTTACCAATTTGGTCGCCTTTATTTGCATCAGGAGTTCCTGACATTATTTTTCCATCTTTATCAATAAATCTTAAAGCTTGACCTATAATTGTTACATTTCCTAAATATTGTTCTAATTTAATATCCTCGCCTTTAAATGTTTTTTACAATTGTCACATTTAAAAATTTTTCCTTTAACTGCTTCAATAAATAACATTAAATATCTCCTTGTTAATAATTATTCTAATACCTCAACACTTTCACAACAAATAGTTCCATAAGGAATATATATATTTTTTGAATAATACATTGTTTTATAACTATATTTTAATGAATCGTAATTTTCAAAATAGGAAGTCGAAAATATATAATTTGGATTTCTAATCTCTCCTAATGGTTTTACTTTTATTATTAAAAATCTATCAGCGAAATTTGCAAAATCTATAAAATCCTCAGCATAATTTTTAGCTCTAAAACAGAAGATTCCAAATGATCTCCACACTGCACTTACTATTTTTCCTTTTTCATATTTTAAAAAATATGAGGAATTTTTATTAATTGCATAACTTGATCTGTCTATTTTTCTTACAACTTTATAAAGATATTTTGGTTTATCTTTTGTTATAACTTCATAAAAATCTTGAAATTTTAATTTTGTCATTATTCTAATACCTCAACACTTTCACAACAAACTGTACCTTTAGGCGGTATATGTTTAATTTTATAATTATGTTTTATATTAATATTATAGAATAATTTTAATGTTATCAAAAGATTACAAATATATTCTGGTATTATAATCTTTCCAATTGGTTTAACTTTTATTACTAATGTATCACCAAGCGCAAATGAAGTATTAATTGCATGATTTTCATTTATAAAACAAAATATACCAATTGATCCTTCTATAGCTTTTATTATTTTTCCTGCCTCATATTTTAAAAAATAAGGTGAACTAGATTCAATGATCATACTTCCTCTATTTTTCTTCATTATAACTTTATATAAATATTGATTGCTTTGTAATATAAATGAATTCCCTGGTCTTAAAGCTGTTAGTTTCATTTGTTACTCCTTTGGTAGTCATAAACAGAATATATCCAATTTTTTATTCTGTTTATGACTATATAATGATTTTATATTAACTTAGACCAGTCTCCCAGGTTTCTTCCGATTTTTGCATTTTCTTTGCCATCTAACATAACTGCATCAGCTGTGAAATCCACATGAAAGTTATTTACGATTGAACTGCCTATTCCGAACATATCTACAGGAGTATTTAACTTTTGAAATAAATCAATTTTATCTAAATTAAATCCACCAGAAACAATTATTTTAAGATCTTTTAATCCGCAAGAATCAAAAACATTTCTTGCCTCAAAAACTAATTCAGGACAAACACCAAAATTATCTATGTTTTTAGAAACTTCATAATCAATTAAAGAACCAGATGTATCAAATCTAACACCAGAAATTTTTCCCTTTCCTTTTCCTATTATTTCTGGAAGTAGATGTGCTATATCTTTACATTCTCTTATTAAATTAAAAAGAGATTCATTTTTTAACTTAATCATATAGTCACTAATAAGACATTTTTGATGTTTTGTTTTGTATACTTTACTTAATTTATAAAAAGCAAGAATTAACTCAAGAGATGTTTTTATACAATTATTATCCCAATCAACCAACACAACTCTATCTACATTCTCATCAATTATCTCATCAAATTTGATTGCTGCTAAAGATGTATTTCCTTTATAAGCTGCAATTAATAAATGCGGAATTGTACCAACAGAATTATATCCCCAATACTCACCATTTGAATCTGTGGATAAATATTTAGCACCTCCAACAACTGCAGCATAACCATCGCTAGCTTGGTTAACATAATGTCGAAATCTTGCAGGAAAGAATAATAATGTTTGATCACTATTTAATCTATTACAAACATTATTTACTGAAGTTGCAATCGCTGATTGTTGAGCAAGAATTCCCAATGTGGCTGTTTCTAAGTGAGCAAAATATTTTGGATTTCCAACAATTCCTATACATGGTTCCATTTTTGAAACATGAGATCCATCCGGTAATAATTCAAAAGATATTTCATTAAATTTATCAACCCATAAATCGTTTAACTCCATATCACAATCATATAAACTTGCTGAATCAGATAAACTACAATCATAAGGATTTATTTTTTTCATTATTGAAAATATTTTCCAAGCATCTTCTCTGTTAGAATAATATCCAGTACATTTTTTAAAAATATCTAATACATCATTTACTCCACAAAGAACTACATCTTTTCTTGGAAAATATTGATAATGTACAGTGTGTTCAAAATTATCTTTCATTAAAATTTCTTGAGTTCTTAAAAAATACTTATCTGAATACCAACCTATTCTCATTGCATTTATATTAAATTTAGGTGAAACATGATTATTTTCTGACATTTTATAGTCCTTTCTTAATTTAATTAATCTATTACAAGAACTGAATCACAACAAACAGTTCCTTGAGGTAAAGCATTAGCCAAATATGTTGCAGAGCTTCTAATACTATAATAAGCAAAATGTGTATAAAAACTTTCTAAATCATCCCAATAAAATGAAATTTTAGGTTTTGACACTTTACCTAAAGGTCTTAATTTTATTATATAACCTTGCCTACAAAAATATTTCTTAAATTCAATCGCATCTGTTTTTCTTCTAAAACAAAATACACCAAGAGTTCCTTCTAAACATTCAACTATTTTATTTTTTTCATATGTTAAAAAATATTTTCTTGAAGAAACTACAGCACTAGTTCTATTTGGTTTTACAACTTTCCAAACAGGTTTTCTCATTTTAACTCCTTATTCCAAAACAAGAACTGAATCACAACAAACAGTTCCTTGAGGTAAAGCATTGGTTAATCTCACTACAACATCTGTAGTCTTATGATAAGAAAAATTTAAATAAAAATATTCTAATTCTTCATAATAATAAGAAAATTTAGGTTTTGATACTATACTTAAAGGTCTTACTTTGATTATAATCAAATTATTAATATAAAAATTAATAAATCTAATTGCATCTTTTTTCCTTTTAAAACAAAAGATACCAAGAGTTCCTTTTAGAGATTTAGCTATTTCATTTTTTTCATATGTTATACAATATTTACTTGAATTACGAATTATTGCACTAGTTCTGGTTTCCCTTATAACTTTCCAAAGATGTTTTCTCATTTTTTAACTCCTAATTTATTTCTTCATTTTGATTGAATATAATTCTTTATTTCGATAGAACATAACTCTGGTTCCATCTTTACATAAAACCATAGAAGAATTTATATCTGGATCATTAATAACATTTACTTTATTGGATTTTAAATTATTTGAAAACATTTCAACTAAACCATCATGAGTTATGGAAACACAAATACCATTATCTAAAACTACAAAATTTATGGATTGATCTATTACATCATTTATAATTTTACACTCATATTTATTCCCATCAAATCTTATAATTATTTTATCATAAGTATGATTTTTAATAGCAGAGATCATACAAACTCCATTCTCATATTTTGCATTAATAATTCTATATCCATCTAGCTCTGGAATATAAACTGTTTGACAAGAGCTATTTCTACCTATTTCAGGTTTTGGAATTACTAAATAAGCTTTACCTAAAACATTTTGATAAATTATACCATTTAAAACAATTGAGGATTTTGGCATTATATTCCATATATGTTTTATAGAAGGAATAATTTTATTTGATTCATATAATGATAATTCAATAAGATTACCTTCAAATCTAACATAGATTGTATTATTAATAATCATTTTATCTGTACAACTAATTTTTGTTTCAATAATTTCTTTTGTTTTTAAATTAAATAACTCGAGAAAATTATTATTTATTTTAACAAAAATTGGATCTAATGATTTTGGAAGAAATATCGTATCTATATTAGAAGATGAAATACTATAATCTAATTTATTAATCCATATTTTATTTTTTGAGGTAACAACTTTAATACCATTATAAAATAAAACTTTTATAATTTCATCTTTATATTGTGAATCAAATTTAATTTCAAAATTGTCAGTTGTTTGTATTATTTGACTCTTTGTTTGAATAACATTTAATAAACCAATAACTTTTGGTGGAGGAATTCTTTCACCTTTTTCAAATAATTTTATATACCATTCTCTAAGTTCATCTGGTATATATGAAAAATCTCTACAAGATGATGGAATATGAACATCTTTATTAAAAATTGAAATATTATTTTTCATTTTCTCAATCATTTGACCTTGTTTGTAACTTGGGTGATATCCTTTAAATGGATGAATTCCTATAAACAATTGGCATGAAACAATTGCAAATGAAAACCAATCAGTTAGAGTTGAAAATATTTTTGATTTCCAATCTCTAACTGATGGCATAATAACAGTTGCTGGAAATGATGGAGTTTGATATGAATTAACATCTATAAAATAAGGAATTTCAAAGTTTTTATCATCTGCTAAATAATTCATTTCATTTCCATCAACCATTAAACATTTTTTATCATGAATAAATACAATTGATTCAACCATATTTTCAACTAATTTCACAGTCGATTCAGGTAGAACATGGTTTGTATTTCTAAAATCATTTGTAAACAATCTAGCAAATGAAACACCATGAACCAAATCCATTGTAAATCCAATAGCTTTATTATTTTTATTTAAAATTAAATCTTTTGGTCCAATAATGTTATTTTTATTTAAAACAGATAATTCTTGTATTTTTGACATTGGAATCATTTTATTTAAATCTGTGTAAATCTTATAAGCTATTAACCCTTTAGAAAAAATCTTTCCTTCGCCACCTTCAAATACAAAATCATTTTGTGTGAGATCAACTTGACCTTTACCTTGAATGAAATATTTAGACATTTTTTATATTCCTCTATCTAAAAACATTATTATTTAATTTCCTCTCTTATTTTCATTAAGATTTTTCCAAGGTGATTTAACTTTGGAATAAATTTACAATTTTCACAATCACATGAACCATAAAAATTATCATGCCAATAATTTCCTTCAATCAACTCTTCATCACCTGTGTTTTTTAACATACTTCTTTCTGGTTCATTAGAAAATTTTTCTCTTATTAAATTTTCCATTACTAAGAGGTTAACTTTTTTCCAGTCTTTTCTAATTAATGATTTATGTTCAGGAAGATTAGCAAATCTTTTTCCTTTTCCTGGTTTCATAGACATTATTTTAGTAAGAACTTCAGGATGTTCTATAAATTTTGAAGCTTGATAATATGCTTCAACACAATAGCCATTTTTTGTAATATAAAAATTTGAAAGAAATTCATAATCGTCTTTAAATTTTGTTATCATCTTTATTTATCCTCCACTTCTTTTATTAAAAATGCACAAACTGATAAGTCATCATTATTATAAATATCTCTTTTGGCTAAACTATGTAACATACTTTTCACTCGCCTTTGAATAAACTCACCCTTTTCAGATTTTATATTAATTAATTCTTTGATGATTTCTATAGAAGGAATCTTTTTTCCTGTCCTACAATTAAAAAAAGATTCTATTCCATCAGAAGTTATAATATGACACTTTGTATTATCTTCTATTTTAAACATATTAAAAACTTCATAATTAGAATTATATTCCAATACAGATTCTGATGTTAAATCAAATGTTTTTACTTTTTTAAATTTGACAGAATCTAAATAAGATTCTTTATTTTTTTCATCTAATTCATAACTAAGATAATATGGTGCATTACAATCAAAAAATGTTGAAGAAGCAGAAATTAATTCAAATTTGTTATTTACATAAATTGTACTTCCGTCTCCCCACCAATAAGTATAAATGGAGTCATCTTTAATTATAGAAATTATTAATGTAGCATCTAAACATTGATGATCCATTCCCAGATTATCAATTATATTTTTTGCAGTATTTATAATTTTAAATTTTATATCATCTAAAATATCAGATGTTATATTGTTTTTGTATTGAAAAACTTCCAAATAATTTTTTGCTAATCTAACTAATAATCTAGAACCAAAGTCTGTATCTTTTGATGATCCACATCCATCAGAAATAATTGCATATTTAAAATTATCGTTTTCTCCAACTAGACAATAATCCTGACAATTTTTTTGAGGTTTTTGAGCTGGAAGATAAATACTATCATATGTAATTAAATATTTTTCAGAAAAAAAGTTTTCAGACATTTTATTATTCTCCTTATTATAAGATATTGTGAGATGACTAACTCTGTCACCAAAGTTAGTCATCATATGATTATATGTTACAAATTGTAATTATAAAAATTAAAGTTATTATTATTAAAGATATTACATGAATCACAACACAAGCTATTTTTCCATCATCATTAACATCAAAGTCATGTCGTGGTATATATTGATATGATTTTATCTTATCTACCACATCTGTACAAACTTTTTTATTTGATAACCAAAAATATGTTGAACTTAAAGTAACAATATATCCTATAAAACAGAATATCATTAATATTAAAAGTTTTAATATATCTTTTCCACCACATCTATAGATAATAACTCCTGTTATTATTATTCCTGCTGGAGTTTTAATAAATTCATTAACCTCAACATTTAAAGTTTGACATAGTTGTTTTATAGCAACACCAATTTGAGTTCCAACTTCTGCAAATTTTTCTAATTTAGACACATCAGGTATATTATTAGAAATAGATTCTTTATTTGCTTTTAATATATTAGCTACTATACTTGAATCAAGTTTTTCTAAGTCTATAACCATTTTTGTTTCTGAAAAAGCAGAAGTGGTAAACAATGATAAAATCATTGTTATTATAATTATACTTTTTTTCATATGATAATCACTCCAAAAATATTATATATTTATTGCATTTTTATTTAAGATATATTTTTAAAAATTAAGAGGTTGAGACGCAGCGCCTGTTCCTAATGCTTGACTTGTACTTGAAACACTTTTAGATACAAAAGCAGCTACTTTGGCTAATTTTTGAGGTGTTGCATCGCCAGTATCAACAAATTCTGTTAACCCTGCTTCATTTTTAAATTTTTCAAGTTCATCTTTACAATCTTTTGTATTAACTCCAATTAGAATTGTAATTAAAGACTCAATGGTTTCACTGTTTACTATTTTTGTAAGTTCTTCTTTTATCATATTTGGTGAAGAAACTCTTGAATTATTATCAACTCCATCAGTGATAATATAAATCGCACCATTACAATTAATAAAATCATGATCAAATAATGATTTTGCATATGTCAAAGTTGGAGTAATAGAACTATATGCAGCATCATGTAATGCAGTCATTCCACCACAAACGAAAGGTTTATAATCATTTTCATCAATCATACTTAGAAGTTTAAAACCATGAACTTCTTGGATATTATTGTAATAATTAAATGTAACAAATCTTATAAGAAGATTTTCAGGTCTTGCTGATTTCCGACATCCCTGAATAATCTGTTTTGTACAATTTAAAAGATCGTCAGCGAAATAGATGACACTTCCAGTTATGTCAACAACAATTGTCACAAGTGTATATTCTCCAGCTCCACCCAAATCTGCGGGTCTTACACCAGAAAAATGATAACCACCAGCACCAGTCGCAACAATTTTTTCCATACTATCATTCATAAGTTTTGGCATATATTAACTCCTTTATATTATTAAGTTATTTTTTAGGAATAGATTACTTTAAAAAATCTTCTGCTTTTGATATATTCATTCCTCTTTTGGTCATCTTGTCAACAAAATCTTGACCCATTTTTTCAAATCCAGGAACAGAACTTGATGTGTCAATTAGAAGAGTCATTTTTTTAATATTTTCTTCTCCAAAATTATTTGCAATATCTATTACGGTATTTGCGACACAATGGGATAACGCCTGACCAGAAAGAGCAAGAACATCTGTCTCTTCCAAAAGTTCAATTAAATTAGTATTTAGCATAGTCCCTGGATCTTCTGTATCTGGAACATCTGCTTGAACTGCGGAATAATGTTCAGTCCAAAAATTAGAACCTTTGGTTACATAATCAACCATTGCAAATTGAGATTCCCATTCATTTAATGCTTCGCTTACCGGGTTAACCACATTATGACCCCATGATCCAATTAGACAATGAGGCGGCCAAATACATAGAGGATATCTATTGTTTATTTCAAGTTCTTCCAAATACTCAAAAGCACCATTTCTTGGCCATCCAGCAGATTCCATTGTTTTTCTTGACATGTAAGCAGGATTTGTTGTTCTCCAAGCGCCTTTCCTTAGGTCATCAAATGTTATAATAGTAAAAGGATTTGGATGTTTTCCATTTTTATCAAGCCAGAATATTGGATGTGCAATATCAACTAGATGATGTGTATCCAATGTAACATGAATATCATCTAGTCTGTTGCTAAGTCTTTTAATTGTATTTGCTAATCTTATAGAGTCTTCATCAGCACCAGGGACGTAAAGAGAACTCCCGGGTACACAAAAATCATTTTGGGGGTCAATAATTAAAAATTCAATTCTACAATCTTTACTCATTTTTAATCTCCTTATAAATAAAATATTTTTTATACTAATTACTTTATAATTTTATTTTTAATTTTTTTATTTGATAATCTCTCCAATTCTTCTAGTATTATTGCAATAACTATAAAAATTGAAAATATTATTATTACAAACAAATAATTTGGCATAGAATCTAATTTATCTAATAAATTATAAAATATTTCTGAAACATAAATTTTCCATATTTTGATAAACACATAAGCTACAATACAAAAAGAAATTACAATGTAAGTAATTAATGGAAATAATTTTTTTATTTTTATCATTTTTTCCTCCGTTTATAAAAATTATTTGAACAAATATTAAATTAAATTGATAATATGTGAAGAAAGGAATATAAATCAAATGGTAGTAAATCAATATGATGAGCAAGGAAGAGTTATTTGTCAGGAATGTAAAAAATCATTTAAATTCATTACTGCTCAACACTTGAATAAGATGCATGGTATGACAACATTAGAATATAAAGAAAAATATCCTGGTTATGTTTTTAGTTCTAAAGAATTTAGAGCAAGAGAAAAATATTTGAAAACTGAAATTTTTTCTACCGTTCAAGAAAATAAAGATACAATAAGCGATAATACTATTAAAGATATTGATGAAGAAATTAAAATTGAAAATGTTGATACTTTTGATATAGATAAAATACCTAACATTGATCCAAAAATAACAGAAAAATCTAAAAACTTTTTTGAGGAAGTTAAAACCTTTTCAGAAAAAATCATTAATAAATATCCTAATCCAAATAAAGTTATCCATAAAGATAAATTAAAAATTCTAGATTTTCTATTAATTTATTTTCAAGATATAAAGAATTCATATTTTGTTGAAAAGAGAAATCCAACTGGAAAATTAGAATATAGATTAATAACTGATATAGCTGTTCCAAGTTTAAAGATTAATATTGAATTTCCTGATACATTTTGGCACAATAGTGATATTCAAAAAGAAAGTAGAGATTTAAAATTAAAAAATGATGGTTGGACTATTATAAATATCAATGGGAAAAAACCTTCTATTGATTCTATAAAAAATATTCTTAATAAATTTAAATTGATGTGAATTAATAACCAAATTTTAAATTAATTACTTTGAGTCAATTACTGATGTAATTTCTGGGAGAGTACACTTGTTATTCTCCCAACTTTTTTTTAAAATAATCTTCTAATATATTTGTTATGTCTTTTGAAATATCATAATATCTAGAATCTAATCTTTCTAAATCATTACATCCTTTTTCTTCTAAACATTCTGTAAAAAATTCAGTATAATTAAAATTGTCTATTCCTCCAACAATACTGTTTCCTTCTTTTATCCATTCAATAATATCATATGCTTCTATAATTACATTCACTAATTTTTTAATAGTTTCATTCCCTTCAAATTTTTCATCGAAAAAATCAATTAATTCTTCTATTGAAAAACTATAACCATTTTCATACCATTGAGAAAAACCTCCGTTAAGAATTTCATAATGAAAATCACCTACAATTTTAACATGTCTATATAGCTCACCCAATTCTTCTTCAATAATAATTAAAAAAGCTTCCTTAGAAAAAATTTCATTTTTTAGTTTGAGGTCTTGTTGAAGTTCATAAATCTCACTCATTAATAGTTGTATTGTTTTATCTGACATTTAATAAATCCTTTCTTTATTATTTGAAATTAATATATGTAGCAAATTGTTCAATAACTAATTTTTTTGTTCTGATTTAATAGAATGTTTAGAACAAAAAATAAACTATGAAAGTTATATCGCAGAAATAATAGTTACTGATTTTGAAAGTTTTTATGAACAAAATAATGGAAAGAAATTTTCTTAAGGAGATTTTCTAATAAAATGGCAAATATAAACCCAACTCAAACTTGTACAATTTCCCCTTATAGTTCATATAATTCGGATGTTGTTAATAGATTAACAAGAATGATAACTAAAGGTGATAATTGTTTACACAGTTCTCATGCAATTGATGTTACCATTGATTCAACTTCTCCTTTGACAACTTTAATTGTTAGCACTGGTCAAGCATATAAAGATGATGTAATTGTAGAAATAACCGATGATTTTACAGTTGATATGGAAGAATCTAGTTTTTATATAAGTGGAAATCCATTTAACGAAGCTGGCTATTATTTAATAGTTTTAGATTATACTTATGTTAAAGCTAAACCAGCTCCTGTTGCTGCAATTCAAATAATTAAACCTACACAGTTAGATCAATTTAGTGATCAGTATTTATTTTTGAAATGTGTCAATGTTATTTTTAATGGTGTCACTTTTGAAATATCTGAATTATTTGATTATCTTCCCAGTGACCCAACAATTAAAAGAAATTTCACGCAAGCCTATGTTGGTTTAGAAAGAACTCTTCCTACTTGGACATTACAAGATGAAGGAAGATTAATATATGTAGTTGACGAAGATGAACTATATTATGGAACAAGTACAAGATGGGAAACATTCTCAGCTGTTAGAGATAATATGACAACTACGTCTTGTGCTGCTGGACAATTAGCTTATGTTCATAGTACAGGTGTAGTCTTACCTGCAATTTCAAGTGATCCTTCAACTTTCGCAGACTGTGCAGTTTTACAAGTTGGAACAGAAATATCTGGAAATGGAAAAGTTAGATTATTTGGAAAAGTAGAAGATGTTCCAATTCAAACCGGAATTACAATAGCAGTTGGTGATAAACTATACTTATCTGAAACTGTTGCTGGTTCTGTAACTAATTTAATTTCAACACCTTATGATCAATCTGTAGGTGTTTGTATAGCTTTACCCTCTGTCACAACTTGTGATATTTGGTTCATGCCAGGTGGTTCAGGAGATGGCGGCGGAGGTGGAACTCCCACAGAATCTTTATATGATAGATATCAAGATTTATTACTCGGATCAATTTATCAAAAATTATTTGTTGACGCTTTTATAAATACAGATTATATTGATTTAACTCAAACAACCGCAGAAGTTGATGTTACACATTTTGAAGTTGATGGTGATCTTGGTGAAATGTTAGTTTCTACATCT
>Ga0307992_1001684_pt1 | contig 12953 bp, 18 predicted proteins | sample EllFjometagen133_FD_203162 | JGI IMG/M metagenome (GOLD analysis project Ga0307992, IMG submission 203162) | Marine microbial communities from Ellis Fjord, Antarctic Ocean - #133 | ecosystem: Environmental > Aquatic > Marine > Unclassified | place: Southern Ocean | collected 2014-10-08
TAATTCTTGGAAATCTCAAAGCCCATCCAGAATTATAATTTGGGGATTTTTGGATTTCTTGATAAGTAACTGCAACAATTATTTTTGGTTTTATTTCAACTCTTTTTCCTTTTTCTTTTATAATTAAAGGTTTGATTAAATCAGTTAATTGTTGAAATGAAACTCCTCCTGATTCTGCTTTTTCCTTAATTCCTGTCCCCACTTTCCCAATTTCTAAATATTCTGTTTTTTTCCCTTTGCAAGATAAAATAAAACTTGAAAGCCAACCACTTCTTTTTCCTGCTCCATATTCTGCACCTGTAATTACTAAATCTAAATCTCTTTCTTCTGGTTTTATTTTTAACATATTTCCTACTCTTCGTCCTGGTTTATAAGGAGATTTTAAATTTTTCATCATTACTCCTTCTTGATTATCTCTTAATGCTTTTTTGTAAAATTCTTTTGCTCTTTTCTCGTCGCTGGTTATAATCATTTTAGAAGAAATAATTTTAAAAACATGATTTGTTATAATTTTTCTAACTAGTTTTGCTCTTTTTTCAAATTCAACATCTAATTGTGATTTTCCATTATAATATAAAATATCAAAAACATTTACTTCAACAGGAAGTTCTTTTTGTAATTTCTCAATATGATATTTTCTACGGATTCTTTGAGAAATTGCTTGAAAGTCAGTATATTTTTTTGTTTTCTTATTATAACCAACTGCTTCTGAATCTAAAATAAACGAGTTTCCTTTTACATATTTTAAAATATAATCTACAACTTCTGGAAATTGTTTTGTAACATTTTCTAAACTTCTTGTGAAAAGTTTTACTTCGTTTCCTTGCTTATGAATTATTAATCTAAATCCATCATATTTATATTCTATTGCACAAGGAGTTCCAAGTGTTTTAAATCCTTCTTTAATGGTTTTTACTTTTTGTGCAAGCATTGCTTTTATTGGTTTTCCAACTTCAAGATTTAATTTTTCTAATCCTAATAGTTTGCCTTTTTTACAAATCTCAAAAACAACAGCCAAATCATTTGTTTTATCAATTGCTCTTTGGATTTTTTCAGAATCTTCTTTTTTGAAAAATGCTTTTGCTAAAGCTTCTCGAATTGTGCTTTCTTGAATTCCAATTCTTAAATCTCCAATTAAAGTTCTAATTAAATATTTTGATTCTATGAAATTTGCATTAGTTAGTAATTCTGTAATTAAAGATAATTTTTTATTTATTGTCCCTTTACCTTCGAGTTCTGGAAGTTTTCTTAGATTTTCTAAAACTTTTTTTATTGTTAATTGTCCTGCTGAAAGAAGTGTTGATTGTTTTTTTTCTTTTGAAAGTTTTTCTGCAACTTTCCCTAAATCCCCAATTTTTTTCCATTCTTTTACAATATTTTCTTTTGAATTTCCTGTTGATTTTGAAATTGCCTGAATTGCAATTTGATTTGAAATCCCAATTTTTCTTTCATCATATTCTGGATAAATATCTCCTACAAGCAGATACATTATATCTTTGTTAGTTTCTGAAACTTTTTTTAAAAAATTTGCTAATATTTCTGTTTTTTCTAGACGTTTTGTTGTTGAAGAAACTTTTTCATAAAGTTCTGCAAGTTGTTGGTATTTCATTTTTCTAAAATTTTTTTTACCTTGTTTAATAAAGGAAGATAACAGGTTTTTGCTAAGAGAATTGTATCTTTTGCTTCAAATAAATTTGCTCTGTAACCATTATAATTTATATTATTTCTCAACCTCATTAAATTTTCTAAGAGATTCAAAGGTTTTTTCGTATTCAAATTTAATTTTATCAATTCATTTATAGAATTTATATGATTTATTTTTTTTATTCCTTTTTTTATTAAAATTGATTCGCCGAGCATTCTGAAAGATTCGTAAATGTTTCTTACAATTATGCTTGCAGATTCTTCTTTTGGAGTAATTTTTAGTATAAATTTTATATCATTTAATGAACTTTTAATTATGCTTTCTGCTCTTTGTTTGTCTGGTTGTTTTTTCATTTGTGAACCTCTAAAAATCCTTGGAGAATTATTCCATTTGCGATGTTTGAAAAAAGATGAGGGCTTATTTTTTTTCTTGAAAAAATATGTAAGTTTACTTGTACATCTTTTCTATATCCTAATTGTTTTAGAATTTTAAATTCTTCTATTTCAAGATTTTTTTCTCCAGAAATTTCAACTGCTATATCCACATCACTTTTTTCTGTGTCGTCTCCTTTTCTGTAACTTCCGAATAAAATTATGCATTTGTATCCTGGAAATTTATTTTCTATTTTTTTTAGAATGTTTAAGGAATATAAAAGCTCTAAATTATAAATTATTTTTCTTGTTTTATTGTAATCATGTTCTGTATTATTTGAAAGTAACCAATTTTTTCCAATTATTTTTCTTTTTATGAAATTTTCTTTGATTAGTTGGGTTATTACTTTATTTGCAGTTGTTTTAGAGATTTTTAATTTTTTCACAATTTCATTAAGTCCAAATTCTTTTTCTGGAAATGAAAAAAATAATTGCATGACTTTTTGGTAAGGGGTTTTAATTTTCATATAAATGGTTTCTTTTGAAACTATTTAAACCTTTTGGAAACCACATGGTTTTAATTAGAACTAAATTTTAATTTAATAATATCATAAATTATTATTAATATATAAGCTATTTGTAGAATTATGAAAATTAAATCTTTTATATAAATGCTGTAAATTGTTAAACAAATTCCTCCTGCTAAAAGAAAAGGGTAAATTTTTCTTCTTGTAATTCTTTTTTTTCTGGAAATAAGGAATGTTCCAACGATGATTGAAATTAATCCAAGAATTCCTATTAGTTTGTAAATTATCATTTTTTCTCTTTTTTATTCTTAAGAAGAATGAGTTTTTAAGATTGTTTATTTGCGTTTGTTTTTTTATAATGTCTAAAACTTTTATCTTCAGGATTTATACATTTAACAAATTTTTGTTTTTTCATATCTAAAAGAGTTCTACTCACAGCACTTCTATGCTTTCTAATTTCTTTGGATATTTCTGTAGCTGTTTTTGGATTGTTAAGATTATTCCAAATTTCTTTTCTTAATTTACTTTTTTTAAGGAAAATCATTAATTTCAATTCTTTTTTCATGATACCTAAGCGTAACAATTATTAAAAAGAGTGAGTTACAGGAGCGTAACAATTATAATAATCTTTAAAAACCTTTGATTCTTTAATTATTGTATGAAAATCAAAAAATTTAATCTTTTTTTATTTATTTTAATAATTGTTTTATTAATAACAACGGGAGTTCAAGCAAGAAGTGGTTGTTGTTCTGGTCATGAGGGTGTTGATTGTTCTGTTGGAGCTCAATCAAATGGGCATGTTATTTGTAATGATGATTGGACTGGTTCTTCTTGTTTGTATAGTGAAATGATTATGTGTGAAGAGGATGATTTTGAAGAAGAATTAGAGCCTACTTGTGATTATTACAAAGATTGTAAAAATTGGGAAAATTGTATTAATAATAAACAAATTAGAATTTGTGAAATTACAGAAAGTGATTGTGATAAATACCAAATTACTGAAACACAAGTTTGTGTTAATGAATATGAAGAAATAGAAAAAATTGAAGAAATATGTAATGGTTGTTTTTATGAAAATGTTTGTTTAACTTTTGGTTATAGAATAAATGAAAAATATTGCTCTATAGATAAAAACTGGATTGAGCAAAAAGATAAAGAAGAAACTTGTGAGAATAATTTTGAATGCAAAACAAATGTTTGTATTGATAAAGCATGTGTTAGTTCTGGATTGATTCAGAAATTCTTTAGGTGGTTGGGCAGATTTTTCGGATAAGAAGGAGTTTTCAATTCTTTTCTAATTTTATTTAAATCTAAAAATTTCCCAAGACAAGTTTTAATTACATTTGGAAATTCTTTATGTCCTAAAATATTTTTTACTGGAATATTATGCTTTTTGATTTTATTTTTAAAAATTTAATCAAAGTTTGAGTTTTTAAGATTTGTTTTTTAAAAAATATCCAATTACTCCAATTATAAAAGTTATTGGAGCGATGAGCAATCCTATAATAAAAAAACTTGTGTGCAATATTTCAAAGAGAAGTTTGAAGTTTTCAAAAGTTATTGCTAAAGCATAAAATAAATTATGGAGTATTGCGCAAACAAAAGGAGCTATTGCTGAAATTCCTATTAATATTGGAAAGAATTTTCTTTTTTGTTTTTTTGCAAGAAAAATTAATATAATTCCTAATATTAAAAATAAAATTCCCAAGATTATTAAAATTAGAAAAAATTCTTGTAATGGGCTTAAAAAATATATTATTATTAAAATAAAAGTTATTATTAAAAAATAAATTATTGATTTTATTTTCATTTCATTTCTTGAACTTCTTCTTTTCCTTTTTCTAATTCTATAACTTGTTCAGAATCTAATTCAAGAAGTAGTGTTTGAAATTCTCCAACATGTGTTTTTTCTTCTTTTGCAATGTCTAAAAGAACTGCTTTGATTTTTTTGTTTTTTGTTTTTGATGCAAGTTGTTCATAGAGATTTACAGCATCAAGTTCTGCAATCATGCCAAGACGAAGAATTTCTTTGTCAATATCTTCTTCAGGGACTTTGTTTAAATCTATTGGAGATTGTGATAGCATAATAGCGAAAAGAAAAAAGAGTTTTTATATGTTTGGGATTTGTTGAGTTTTATTTCTAATTTCATTTAAATCTAAAAATTTCCCTGGACAAGTTTTAATTACATTTGGAAATTCTTTATGTCCTAAAATATTTTTTACTGGAATTTTTAATTTTTTAGTTTTGTTTTTTAAAAATTTAATTAAAGTTTGAATTTGTTTTTTAGTTGGAAGTTTTTTATCTAAGTTTCCAATTAAACAAATTCCAATTGAATTTTTATTATGTTTAAAAACATGAGCTCCTTGAAATTTTTCATTTCTTGCTTTGTATAATTTTCCTTTTTTTCCAATTAAATAATGATATCCAATATCTTCAAATCCTCGCGCTAAGTGTCTTTTTTTAATTTCTTTTGGAGAATCAACATCTCTTTGGCAGTGGTGGATTACAATGAATTTTATTTTTTTAAGAGGTTGCATGATATTAAGAATAATTTTTGTTTTTAATAATTTTTGGATTGAGTTTAACACCTTTTAATCGAACTTTTAAGATAAATTATTTCCCTCTTCTTCCACCAGCCCTTACACTTGGCCTTGTTTTAGAAGTTGGATGTTTATTTCTCAAACCTCTTGATTTTTTAGCAGCAGAAGTTAATCCACGCATTGTTCTTTTTTGATTTGTTTTTTTACAAATCCAATTTATTTTTTTATCATTTTTAATTTCAGGTCTTTGTGGATCAACGCAAATTACTTCATAAAAATAATGAATTCCATCTTTCCCAATCATATAAGAATTCAACACAACAAGATTTTTATATTTTCTTTCAACTCTTTGTTCTGCAATCCATTTATAAGACATTCCTAAATTTTTTCTTGTATGTAATCTTTTACTTCTTCTTCCTTTGTTTGGTCTTGGTCTTTTATGTCCGCCTCGTTTTAATCTAATTCTAATTATTACAAATCCTTTTTTTGCTTTGTAACCAAGTGATCGTGCTCTGTCTAATCGCAATGGTTTTTCAACTTTAACTTGTGCTTCTGATTTTCTCCAACCAATCATTCGATCTCTAAGTATTTTTTTATCTGGTTTTTTCCAAGCTTCCCTTAAATAATGATATAATCCTTTCATTTGGATTTCCTCTTCAGTTTAATTGGAAAGACGAATGAATACAAAATCTTGAAAAGATGTTTTGCTTTCATTTGAATTTCCTCTTCAGTTTATTAGAAAGACGAATGAATAAAAATCTTCCCCTGGACTTACTTGGTTGATTTGCTTTTGCCATAAATATTTTAAAAGGAATTGGTTTTTAAAGTTTGTGAAATGGGATTGTATGGATTTGAAGTGAAATCATAATTTTTCATAAGCAAAAAGTTTGTGAAACTTTATATATAACTACAAACTTCAGCTTTGTGCGTGCAAATCTTCTTTAATTTTATATAGATAAAAATTAGATAATATTTCAAATAAATATTATGAATGAGGCTGCACGGGTTTGAACCGTGGACCCCTGCCTTATCAGAGCAGTGCTCTACCAGACTGAGCTACAGCCTCATAGAAAAAAAAGATTTAAGATGTTTATAAAAGTTACGAATTTCAATTTCCTAATAATTCAAGAATTAATTTTCCATGAGATAAATTTTGGCCTATTATTGGCATGTTTATTGGAATTATTTTAAAATATGCTTTTGTTTTCCCAATCGCTTTAATTTCAATGCTATTTTCTAAATTATTTATTAAAATATCTTTAAGTGATTTTACTTCAGGCATTTCAATTTCATAAATAATTTTATCTCCAAATCTTTTCATACTTGTTTTTGTTTCTTGTTTTTGAAATTCTGAAAATTTCTTTATTTGTTCATCTGTAAAATTATTTTTAGGAATTTTTTTAATTACCTGCTTTTTTTTAACGGGTTGAGGCTGACTAAACATTATTTCTTTTCCATTAATCATTAATTTCATATTTGTTCTTGGTGTTTTTTTTATATTTTTCATATCTTTTTGTATTTCTTTTTCTAACATTTTTATAGTGCCTCCAATCATCTTACCCAACATTCCTCCTCCAAAACTTTCTAAAAAAGGATTTTGAAAAGTTTCTTTATCGACTAAATCATTTTTTCCTAACATTCCCAAATCTTTAGAATTATCTAATCTAACCCCACAATAAGGGCAAAAGTTCTGCTTGCTATTTACTTTTTTTCCACATTTTGGGCATTTTTTTTGGTTAAACATGTCTTTTAATTGAACACTTTATTTATAAATCTTTTTGTATCTTTACTCTCTCACATACTTCTTTATAGACATAATTTCATGAGCTTCTTCAATTATTGTGGGTCTTGTTTCTTTTAATAACATTTTTCTTAATGCTCTTCCTTTAAACTTTTTATGTTTTTTAATTTCCTTTACTCTCGGGAGAAGAACATAAACAACACACATTCTTAAGATGCTTCCAAAAATAAAAATTGCAAATAAGGGTTCTATGATTTTTATTGTTAAAAATTTAATTAGCAATGCTCCTAATCCTGCACCGAGGAATATTCCAATTCCAACAACCATTGTATAATATGAAATAGCTAAACCTCTTTTTTGAGAACTTACATTATCATATATTAAATTTCCGCATGCAAGACTAAATCCTGCCCAGACAATTCCACTAATCATAGAAGGTATGAAAATTAAATAAATTATAGAATCAGATAAAATCCAAAGAATTGGTACAAAAGGAATAATTAAAGTTGTTAAAACAATTACTTTATAATTTCCGTATTTATCTGCAATCTTTCCCCAGAGTTCTAAAAAAATCAAAGAGAAAAAAGTTCCTGAAATTGTTATTAAGATATAAGTTACATAATTAAAATTTAAATATCTTAAAAGATAAATAACCACAAGCGGGGAGCTTATAGATATTGAAAAAGCTAATAATCCTCTGAAAATTGTGAATTTTCCAAAATTATTTTTTTTAATATTTTTTAAAAAATCCCAAAACGAAAAATAATCCCCTTTTTTAAGTTTCAACTTTGGTTCATATTGTTTTTTAAAAGATTTCCAAACCATTAATTCACAAACCATTGCTAAAGAAAATAAAACTATAAAACCAATAATTGCTAAATTTTGTTTTTTAAAATAATCTAGTATAAATGCAGAACATAATGCTAAAACCACAGAAACAAATCCTTTTAAAAGAGTTCTTTTTGAAAACCATTTTCCACGAAAATTTTCATCAACAATATCTCCTATCCAAGAAAACCAAGCAGGATGAGGAATATTTGAAAAAATTACATAAAAAGAAAAGAAAAATAAAAAAACAAGAGGTAGAATTTTAGTTATAATTCCAAATTGAAACAATAAAGCAATTATAATAATCGGCAGCCACATTAAAGCCTGAAGCAGAACATTTCTTAGAACAATTTTTTTTCTGGATTTTTTTTCAATTAGTTTTGAACCAAATAATTGGCTTATTGGACCTAAAAGACCAGTTATTGAACCTAACATTGCAACCATTGAATTGCTTGCATTTATTGCAATTGCAAAAGGAGAGAAATACCTTTCACCAATTGAAAAATTTGCAGATGCAAAGATTCCTTCTTTAATACTCTGTCTTCTTGATTTGTGTTTAAGGGTTTGAATTCTTTTGGATTCTTGTTTTTTTATCACCATTTTTTATTACAACAATCTTTAAATATTTTCTAAGTTTTTAAAATATATGGAAAATGAAATTGTTTGGAATAAGATTATAAAATCAAGCAGATTTCCAAAAATTAAAGAATTTCCAAGAAAATATGATTTAAGTAAAATAATGAATATTAGAGAAACAGGAAAACCAAATCTTGAACAAACAATTCAGATTTTAGATTTAGTCAGAAATTTAGATTATGAAACAGCTGTTATATTGCCAGAAGGATTTCTTTATAATGTAAATGCAAGAACAGTTAGAAAAAATGTAAAACCAATAATGCTTAGGAGAATTTATACAAAGCATGAAGCCATAGAAAATCAAATCACACCAGAAAAACTTATTAAAGAAAAAATAGAACAAATGAGAACACACTATCAATTAAAACCAGAAACACTTGGAGAAGATTATGCTGGAATAAATTATCTTGGTTTTAAGTCTAAAGAGTCAAAAATTTATTTAATTTCAGATGCAATTAGAGGTTATTTGCATGCTAAAAATGCTGGCGAATTAATTGAAATTAAAAGGTTTGATACTCTTGAAAGTTTTTTAAAAAACAAGAAGACCAATGATAAAGAAACAATACAAGCTAAATATGCTATGAGAAGGGAATTACATAAAATAAAAAAAAGAAGAATGTTAACAGAAACTCCTGAAAAAGTTCGTAGAAATTTGTTGACAAAACAATCAGAGAGGATTGTAAAAATACCTTCAACAAGTGAGAAAGGGAAATTTTATAGAAATATTAAATTTAGACTTCTTCCTCAAAAATTTCCTGATGACAAATATCCTGAGCTGAATAAAGAATTCTATATAAGATGGTTTGATCTAAAAACAGAACCTAGTTGTAATTGTGAAGAAAAAACATGGTTAATAAATAATATAATGCCAGGAGTTATTTGGCAATGTTTTCATGAAATAACTGCCTATAGAGCTTTAATTAATTCTGATTGGAAAGATGGAAAACCAATTACTCATCCAGATCCTTATATTGCAACTTCTCCTTTTTTTAAACCTTCTCCAAAAACAATTGATTTTTATTTAAAATTAAGAAATCAGGTTTTTACAAAAAAAGAAAATCATTATGGACATTTGGATAAAGTTTATAGGGATATCTGGCTTTTGAAAGATGTGGTGAGAGGAAAAATTGATTTGTTTTAAAATTAAGAATGCGCTTTGTAGGAATTAAACACATACCTCAACTTTGGGAAGGTCAAATTGTACTATTCAACTAAAAGTGCATAAAAATGATTAAAAACTAAGGTTTAAAAATTCTTTTTCTTTGTTTAAAACATGAAAAAATTTTATATTACAACTGCAATTGACTATCCAAATGCCAACCCACACGTAGGGCATGCATATCAAAAAGTTATTGCAGATGTTCTTGCAAGATGGCATAAACTTTTAAGAGAAGATGTTTGGTTTTTAACTGGAACAGATGAACATGGAAAAAAAGTAGAAAATGCTGCTAAAAAAATAAATAAAACCCCAAAAAAATTTGTTGATGAATTATCAAATAAATTTAAAGAAGCATGGAAAAGTTTGAATATTAAACCAAGTAGATTTATTAGAACAACGGATAAAGACCATGAGAAATTAGTTCAAGAAGTAATTAAAAAATGTTATAATAATGGAGATATTTATAAAGGAAAATATGAAGGTTATTATTGTGTTGGTTGCGAGGCGTATATCACTGAAAAAGATTTAGTTAATGGGGAGTGTCCTTATCATCCTGGGAAAAAAATTGAAAAATTAAAAGAAGAAAGTTATTTTTTTAAATTAAGCAAGTATAAAAAATTTCTTTTAGATTTATATAAAAAAAATCCAGAATTTATTCTTCCTAAAGAAAGAAGAAATGAAATAATTTCAAGAGTTAAAGAAGGGTTAAATGATTTAAGTATTTCTAGAACTTCTTTTAAATGGGGAATTCCTTTTCCATTAGATAAAAAGCATATTACCTATGTTTGGTTTGACGCATTATTTAATTATTTAACTGGTTCTGGAAAAAATCATAAGTATTGGCCTGCGAATTTGCATCTTTTAGGAAAAGATAATTCTTGGTTTCATTGTGTTTATTGGCCTGCGTTTTTGAAGTCAGCTGGTTATAAATTACCAAAGACAGTTTTTGTTCATGGCTTTTTGAAATTCAATGGACAGAAAATTTCAAAGTCTTTGGGAAATTCAATTTCTCCAAAAGTTCTCGCAGATAAATATGGTGCAGATACAATAAGATATTTTTTATGTAGGCAATTTCCATTTGCTTCTGGTGACGACGGAGATTTTTCTGAAAAAGCTTTAGTTGATAGACATAATAATGAGTTGGCAGACAAACTTGGAAATTTAGTTTCAAGAGTTAGTAGTTTAATAGAAAAAAATGGAATCGAGAAATGCGAAGTTAAATTATTAAACAAATTAAATTTTAAAAAAATTGAAAAACTTTTTGAAAGTTATGAATTAGATAAAGTTTTAAATGAAATTTTTGCTTTTATTGATTTTTGTAATGAGTATGTTCAAAAAAATGAAATTTGGAAAACAAAAGACAAGAAAAAACTTTTTGAATTAAAAGAAAGTATTTTGAAAATCGCTGAATTATTAAGTCCGTTTATTCCAGAAAGTTCTGAGAAAATTAAAAAACAATTTAGTGTGAAGAAGATTAAAAAAGGTAAAATATTATTTAATAAAATAAAATGACACAAGGAATAGTTGAGTTTAAAGATTGGGAAAAATTAGATTTGCGAGTTGCACAAATAAAAGAAGTTGCACTGCTCAGTGTACCCACAAAATTTTGAATTAGGGGGCAAAGAAATTAAAGGTGCAGATAAATTATATAAATTAATTTTAGATGTTGGAGAACTTGGAGAGAGAATTATTTGTGCTGGAATTAAGGAATATTATTCTAAAGAAGAATTAAAAGGAAAGAAAATAATTTATTTTTCTAATTTAAAGTCAAGAAAAATGATGGGAATTGAATCTCAAGGAATGTTATTGGCTGCTTCTACAGATAAATCACCGCTCGGTGTACCCCAAAGTGCTGAATGTCGGGACAAAGTTATTTTGCTTACTCCTGATACCCAAAAGGGCACAAGAAAAGAAATTGAAAATGGAAGCAGGGTTGGATGATTTTAAAACTTAAAACTTTCTAAGAGATAATTTAAATCAAAAAATAAATAACATTCAATTAATCCTGTTACTACAAATAAAAATTTGTTTAATTTTTTCATTTCCTTCTAAAAATCCTCTTCCAAAAACTCGGTCTATCTTTATTAGAATCATATTCAAGATTAATCATCCCAGCTGCAATTTCTTTGTAAGCTCTTGCTGAGTCTGACTGGGGATGTGTATGAACAACAGCATCTTTAAAATTTAAAGATTTTTTTACTGCCAAATCTTCTGGAATCATTCCTAACACCGAAGTTTCTAACATATCTTTTACTGTTTCAGGTTGTAATTCAATTTTATCTTTTCTTACTCTTGTCACAATAATTCCTTTCACTTTGATTTTTAATTGCTCTGCTAATTTAATTGTTTTCAAAGCATCTGTTAGTGCAGGCAGTTCAGGATTTGTTACAATTATTAATTCATCTGCAATTTTAATTGTAGAATTTACTTCTTCACCTAAGCCTGCAGCACTATCAACAATTACATAATCTGCTAATTTTTGAAAGTCTTTTTTAAAATTTTTTAAATTTTCAGGTTTGATTTTTTTCAATTCTTTAACTGAAAGAGATGAAGGTATAATTTTTACACCAGACTCATGCTCATAAACAGCTTCAAAAGGCTCTGCTTTTCCAAGTAATACATGATTTAAATTTATTGGAACATTCGGAGAATTTAAATGAATTCCAATATTTGGGGTGGATAAATTTCCATCTATAATTAAAACATTTTTCCCAAAATAATTCATAGCAGCACCTAAATTTATTGCTGTTGTTGTTTTTCCAACACCTCCTTTTCCAGATGCAATAACAATTACTTTTTTCATTGGATTTTTTTTGCCTTTGTATTTAAAAATAATACAACTGAAAATTCGCAGGATTTTTTACCTATAATAGAAAATTTATTTTTCATGTTTTTTTTATACAAAAAATACTTCTTAAAGTTATTTATTTTGTATTTTATTTAATTAGAAGTTTTTAGCCCCTTTATTAGACATGTTGTTTTACTCTGCTTATAAATTTTTCTATAATCTCAGCATATTCTTTTAATTTATCTAAATTAACATTTATCTCCTGTCCTTTATATAAAATTTTAAGATTAACATTTTTTCTAAATTCACCTGATTTTTCAGTTCTTAATTTATCAACTTTTCTTATCATATCATAAAGTTTTATAGCATTTAATAGGTCTTTATCTCTTTTAAAAACTTTTTTAAATTCATCAATTTTTTGTATATTATTTTCAGGAATTTTAGAAATTTTTTTCTTTTTTTTACATTCTTTTAATAATTTATCAATACTTATTTCAATCAGTCGTGACCATCTAAAAAGGAGATTCATTATTACATCACCTGTTCTTGTATATTTTAAACTAACATAATATAAATGGTCTGCACTTATTTTTTCTTGTATTATATCTTCCATCTCGCCTCTTAATTTATAGAAACATAAATTACAATGTATAAAGGGTTTATATATTTTTCTGCATCTGTCTTTTTTTAGAAGTAAAAGTGATTATTTGTAATCTT
>Ga0307992_1001685_pt1 | contig 12944 bp, 22 predicted proteins | sample EllFjometagen133_FD_203162 | JGI IMG/M metagenome (GOLD analysis project Ga0307992, IMG submission 203162) | Marine microbial communities from Ellis Fjord, Antarctic Ocean - #133 | ecosystem: Environmental > Aquatic > Marine > Unclassified | place: Southern Ocean | collected 2014-10-08
ATATGCGGCTAAGTGAATTGCGCTGATTATGGTAGAGTATGAGACCATCAACTTGTCGCCATTTGGATGTAACCCCTCATAGTCTATCATCGCTGCGTTTTTATTATCGTTGTGGTCAAAATATAAACCACCGCCATTCAACTGCTCAGTATTCTCGCCCCACGAGAAAGTGCTACCGCGATACTTGGAAACTATAACAGTGGCATCAATGTCATGCTCCGGGATTGGCGTATCTCTGTAAATATTATATTTAATGTTTTTGTATTTAACCCAAACATTATTAACACCAATAGAGACCCTGCTATCAAAAAATGATTCATCATAATAGTCACTAGACTTACCAGCAGCAATGACATAGATGTCTTTTCCTATATGTTTGTTTTCCAATGATTTTATTGACCGCATAAACCTGTCTCCAAAAATAATGGTATACTAACAATTTGATCCTGGAATAGATTGGCTTTAGGGAGATACCTATCTGATCTATATTCAGGTATCCCAAGATATGGCAAAGCTGTTGGATAGTGCACCAGCAATCCAAACTTCTCAACCAGCTCATCCCTATCAGGCGTCCTGATTACATATTGATGGAATACACGACCCTCCGTTATCTCTGGCAAAACATAAAGACCGTCTAGTTGGCTATTATAATATATAGCCCTTGCCACCGCTACTGCATTCCAATAATCCAGACGCTTTAATTTTACAGATAGTATTGCGGCCTGTATAGCATCAAGCCCTGAATTGTATGCCGGGAAAAAATGTTCGTATTTATTTATCCCACCATGGTTCCCAAGCATTCTACACATCCCTGCGTATGCTTGATTATTGGTCACTATCCCACCAGCCTGTCCATAAGCACCGAGTAGTTTAGTTGGGTAAAATGAGAAAGCACCGATGTCTCCGAATGAACCGACCTTCTGCCCATCAATCGTGGCACCGTGCGCGTGTGAGCAATCCTCAACTACATAAACACCAAAGTCCATGATCCTATCCATGTCACAGGGCTGTCCATACATATGAACTGGGACAATTGCTTTAGTACGTGGAGTTATATCTATCTTGTCAGCATCAATAGTATAATCGTCTTTGCAATCAACGAATACAACCTTAGCTCCAGTCGCTATAATAGCCTCTGCGGTTGCCGTGAAAGTATTGGCAGCTGTGATCACTTCGTCACCAGGACCGACGCCGAGAGCCTTTAATGCGATAAAGATAGCATCCGTACCGTTACCCACGCCAACACAATGATCAACACCACAGTACGCTGCGAATTCGGCCTCAAACGTAGAGACAAACTCACCACCAATAAACATCCCTGAATCAAGGACGTTACGTATAGCACTATCTATTTCTTTTCTCAAGCTCATCAAGATCCTCAATATATCCGTTTTTATCAAAACAAGAATCAGCCAGCACAAGGCAAACCGCGTCTTCACTAAAATCAAGTAGTTCTATCCACACATTATTACTAACATACAGACCAACATCAGGGGAGTCCAGGGGAGTCAGGCACACCGTGCCGTGAGAAACAGTCTTCACAACAAGAGAACCATGAACGGCAACAAGTATTTTTGTTTCTGTAGCATGAGCATGTTTTGCTCGATCTGCGTGTGTTTTATATATCCAAAAAACCCGCTTGATGTCAAAGTCCTGCATTATAGACAGGCTCCCACGAGCATCAACATGAGTATCAAATTTGATTAGCTTAATCATAAGTGTTCAATCTCCCCCCTCCAAAGTTTACCGAGTAGTTCATACCCACGCTCATCTCCAAGCCATGGCTTAGGTTTGCCTACAAAATGGATTGATCTGATGTTACCTTTATTGGCATCCCACCAATCGCGTCTCTTGACGTAGACCCGCTTCAGCACATCTATATATTCCGGGTGATAATGAACATCGATATTGTCACGCTTCACCCACTCATTCAAGACTTCCATCTCCTCTAGCCGATGAGGCTTTTCTTCTGCAATAGATATAAGTCTATTGAATAGACCTGGAAATGCCTTTGGCCTGATTGATAAGGTTGAGTCATTAAACATCTTTGGATATTGATTATCAACAATCTCAAGCGATGCGCATAAGTCGTGCTCTGATTCAAGGGCTTCAGACATATCACCAATAATTAGCTGGTCAGGACCTAGCCACACAACACGATCCAGGTCTAACTTAAGCGAATCCAATATATAATAGACCAGGAGTGGATAACCGCCTGCCGTCTTAATGTTCTTATATACATCGACATCCGGCCTGTGGATTGTAACTTCGTAAGGGATGTCACTATATTCTATGTCCTCTGATATTACCAAAATAGGGTTATCATGAAACCTACGGAAAGACTCAATTAACCGTATGGCACCAGGGAGGTAGTTCCTGGCACTAGCAAGGATTATCGTGGTCATTCTGCACTCACAATATCAATCAATCGTTGTCTGTCAGCAAAATAGTCTTTAGCATAATAATGTCCAAGAAACATGCCGTCAACCTCTTTAACAATAACAACACCCATGCGACGATGGAACTTAAGCACATGCTTATGTTCTTTCATAATATGCATATGACAACGTGTATGCCCTAGCTCACTAAACCCAAAATCGTATATAGCAATAGCACACTCAAGTGCTGCATACCTTGGTTTGTCATCTGTCAGGATCCAGCTACCCCATTCAAAAGAGTCTCCAATAAAATTATAGATACGCACAGCACCTATCCGCTTATCGTCACTCTTCCTGTGAATGATGAAATAATATTCATCTTTATCTTTACTGGTCATGATAAAATCTACCTGGTCATATATAAATCCAGTTACCGGCGACAGGAACTTATTGTATCGCTCGTCAGTCCTGAGTGATAGAATAAATTCAGCGTCGGCTACCTCTATCGGTCTAAAATAAAGCGTCTTTGATTTAAGTGTTATCATTTTACACCCCGTAACTTTAGTTCCCTGATAATTATTTCCATATTCACAATTAGATCAGATTCAACCATGTGTCTTTTGACGGCAAAATTATAACCATCAAGTTTATGCATCATGTCCATACATTTCAAACCTAATTCTGGATCATTTATATCAATAGCGGTATCCATGGCAGACACATCACCTAGAAACCGAGATAGCTTTGGATGACTTATTAGACTAGCAGTTTTAACTCCCAGACCGAACGGAATCATCTGGGCGTGCCCGCGAGTAGCAAACATATAACCAAGCGAACGATAGAACCTAACGCCCTCCATAGCTGATCTGGTTGATAAATCAATCTGCCTAAAATGGCAATTATTGCTAATCATGCGACCCATTTGGAAATCTGATCTCTGGTGGTTTATAATTAGTGGTTCATAGCCTGTTTCCCGAAGAGCATACATAAAATGACGAATATTTTTAACCACCTTGTCAATATTATGATACCTCATCTCTAGTCTATCACCAGCAATGTTTATACCAACCATTTTCGAATCACTACTCTTGAACTCGTCAATACAAATTGATGGACAGAAATTCATAACTGCCTTATCCGTTTTTGTATAATCATTAAACAGTTCAACATCTTCTGAGTGCCTAAGTGAAATAAATGCAGCTGCCACCGACAACGTCTGCAAATTTTGTCGTAACCAACCATCATTATTAACCTGTCCAGGAAAGAGGTTCCATCCAATTGAGTAAACAATGATTGGGATTTTAATTTTCTTAATCAATTCTGAACTTATACCCCACTGCCATCCAGAAACAGAATTTTCAAAAGTATCCGGAAGGATAAGACCCCCACCACCTACAATAACGAATTCATGCTTATTGATCTCGTCTACATCTTCCATGGTGTAGATCTTCCGACAACCCATGTTGGTCCAGTCTATTTTACCAAGGCTACCCTCAAATCTTTTCTGTGTAGCATATACAAGAGCCTTGTCGCCCCAGTTTATGCCCGATCCGTTTGAGTCTGGCGTGGCTGATATGTGACATACTTTATAACTCATACCGTCTCCGTGTTAAATGGCTCCTCAGACAGGAAAGACAACAGCCTTTCATTATAAACCCTGGCTAGATCCAACCCACTCGCAATTGACATCCCGTCACGAGCCTTGAGTGATTTGGCAACATCCATTGGGTTCCTAAAATTAACAATAAAGTGTGGATTCTCGAGGTACGGCATGTAATTCTTTATCGTAAGGGTCGTTCTTGGATCTTTCCATCCCCACAAGTCGGATTTGCTTCTCTCAATAAGATGTGTAATTTCATATTTAAACATGGGACCCATCTCAAGGATCTTTTCCTCTGGTGGAGGGTCGTCCCAGGAACCACCGGCAGCTCTAAGCATGAGCTCATTCAGATACATAAATTCTTCGTTCTCGAAATGACCCTTCTCATTTCCTATGTCAGGTGGTAAAATGTAGGACCCAATATCAACACCCATGGAATTCAATCCACCTGCAGTCAAAGAGGTTGCGCTACGATGCATGCCGAGGACGATGAATGCTTTACTCACTCTGTTGCTCCTCTGCAGACGCATAAGCTTCCATTAAGTCCTTCAGGGCGACCTTGGCACGCCTCTGCATCTCACTGAGTACATCAGTGTACATCTGCATAAGCTTCTTAAGTGAGAGTCCACCCAGGAGCAGGCTTCTTATCGTATCCCCGTATCCCTCTGGGTGACTGACGCCATGGCGACGCATAATCTCGAACCACAGATTAGAAAACAAATCGTTCAATTCCTTGTTACTCGATTTTAAAAGTTGTTCGAACCTGAGCATGTCTGTGATTCCCATTATAACCCCATTTTCTCACACAATAACCGGAACAGCTGGCGTGTAATCTCAACATCATAGTTTGAATCATGGGCTTTCTCTGGGTCTATCTCTATACCCAAGGTGGCAGCAACAGTCATTAACTTGAAGTCGGGCATATCCACATACCGGTCCTTGAGATACACGGCAGCCAGGTTAGCAACATCAACAGCTGGCCATCTAAAGTAAGACCCGTACCAGGTCTTCTCATCAATATTCTTAAACCATTTACGCAAATGCTCATCGTCAAAGCGAACATTATACCCAACGATGGTGAACTTCTGCTTCTTGTCATACGGATCAATAAAAATCTTAACCTTGTCCATGAAGAGGTCAAAGGCAATTCGCGGATCCTGAAACCCACGAAGCTGGTCCATTGTCAATCCGTTTACTTCAAGCGCTTTTGGATCAACAAGCTGTCCGGGTAGGGGTTTGAAAAATTCGTTGTAGTGAAACTTCTCTTCGCCGTTAATGAACGCATGTGCGGTTAATTGGACAATGCCGTTTTGCTTTAAAATCCTGGCTGTCCCATCTGGCAGGTACTCAACGTAATCCTCGTGGTGTAAGCCAGAGGTTTCAGCGTCAAGTATCATCTCGTTTTTAAAAATAGTTTTTTCCATGTAGATAATCTAAACACGAATGTTGAAAAAACAAGGTGATAGGGATATTTTTCTAAATAAGAATTAATAAGTAAATATTGAGTGAATTCTTGTAATTTGGCGATAAAGTTACGTTTCCAGGAACACCACCTCCTTTTCCCCGATATATACTATATGAGGAATGCAGTTCTTGTCTGAGACTCACTGCATGAGATAATTAGGTAGCCCCGATCACGAATTCCTTTATGTAACCTCGTTGTGTTACACGCGATGATCCTTTACTAAGGGATCCAGATGTGAAAACGCTATTTTTTCTACCTTAAGAGACTTTTCCCCGCATCAGGGGGTCGGTTGGTCGGCGGCAACAAATCTCACATGTCTCTAGAGTAGCAGTCCTACGATGAACTTAGTATTGCTCATTGTAGATCTAGTGTAAACTTCACATGGACCTGTCATGCGGTGGTGGGGCACATATCGCCTGGCCTCTATAAATATCTCAAAAAACTATGACTAACCGCCTTAAGGAGACGACATCCTGATCGTATTCGTTTTGTCGAGACCACGTAAACTCGTAGAAAAAGGAAGCCACCCCCAGAGTTGTATTCTGGTGTGAGTAGATATACGCGGATTTGCGAAGGTGGCTAAAGCCTTGGGTGTACTTTGCCACGTATATTTGTCCTACTCACGTCGCTAATCTAAAAATAAAAAGCGTATCGAGCAAGTACCCTAGAACGCTTTATAAAAAGTAATTGTACACTGCAGCATTTTTGGGATCACTTTATCTGAGCCAGCAACCGTAACCGTGTTATGATTCGACAGGATAGATTTCTCGACATTACGGATATGGTCAACCGAGTATATTGGTTCATCTCGATTGATCTGCGTGTTCCCGGTTATCGTCTTCATGGTCTCCAACACTGCTATATAGACTACAAAATATTTATGCATTCTTACTCCTCTTCTCTATCCAGTTTCGTTCCATCCGGCATTATCTCGGATAGGAATATATCTGATTCTCGGTTACGCATTGAGTCACTAAGCATGACAAATACGACCTCCTCTGCATACTTCGAGTTGATGTCGTAATTGAATCTGACTATGTTTCCGTCCTCTTGCTTCTCAACTGTAGCGATTACGAACGAGTTCTTCCCGGCAATTATTTCACGGAATAAATCTAATAATGGTCTCGTGTTGTCTCGCCAGCCAAATTTTCTGATAACGAGCTGCAATAGCCACTCCAGCATTTTGATCAAATCTTTTTTATCTAGAATTTTCATGGAGTCAATGTAATCGAAAAAAAAGAATATGCAATAGCTGAAAAGACTTGCATTTGTAATGTCTAGTAATTATACTCGACGCATGAGAATATTTAAAAAAGCGTTTTGGTGTAAGCACAAAGAAACAGAAACCATAATCGATACACTCTGGAATGCATGGAAGATCCATGGCCTTCCGATTGTCCTGGTGAACGAAGAGGATAACGTGAGGATACAGCTGGAAAAATGCATTCGCTGTGGTCATGTGACCAGGTGGAAGCGGATTTGAGAGCAACCCAGGCTGGGGATGTGTTTAACCGGGAGTCGGCACCGAGGCAAGACGAGATTGCCTCTATATATTCACATCTAACACCTGAGGAAGTTGATAAAATACGTAAACAGAAAGCTGCGGCACGTAGGCGTGAGAATAGGCGTAAAAGACTAGAAAGAAACGAAAAAGCTCGAATTCTCGCCGAGATTATATTTAACGAAAATAAAAAAAACAAGTGAGGTTATGATGGACAAAGGTTTATTCGGTAAAGTTAATTTTGAGGTATTGGATCATACTGAGGGTATAGATTTATCTCCCGGTCTGAAAGCACTCGGATATAGTCGGGCGCATCATAGCAGGGGGACCGTGTCTTGTACAGTTGAGATTGTTTCTGGGAGCAAACACATGACCCTCCATTCGCTTATGTCGGTCGTTGGCCTGTCGGTATGCTCACAGCACGATGAGTTTGACAATCTGTATGGATGTGTACTGTCATTCAAGCGTGCCCTTGAGCACGTAAAAAATCCGCCAAAGAATCTGACGGACCAATACAAGAAAATGAAAAAAGTGCTCTGGAAGAGAACTTCGGATGGAAGCCTTCTGAGGGCCCACTTATAGAAAACGCAAAAGAAGACCAGCTGTACCATTGCGTCGTTGAAGGCTGCGGAGGTACATGTAAGCTAGGTCTCTTCTGTTCTTTTGCGTGTGCCGTTAAGTACGGTGCATGCTCCCCTGACGGGAAGTGGATAATGGAAGACAAGGATCTTGATAAAATAAAACGGGAGAAGGTAAAATGATTTACACTGGCCTTAATGATGTCGACGATAGGAAGATTTATGATGGAGACACAGCAAATCTTCGTTTTGGAATTCCGCCTACGAGCGTTAAGGTAGAAGTCTCCTGGGATGAGGGATCTCTATCCTGGATAGTAACCGGTGGTGGACACTCTGATTTACTAATAAATCAGCATGATACAATGGCAGTGATCGATAAATGAAAGGTACCAAAATGAAAACATTCTTTAAAAAGTTGGGCAGGTTTTTAACTGGTAAGGGTTGGACGACACGCAAGCCGGTAACCATGGCTGATCTAATAGAGCCGATGCATGAGGTCGCAAAAACCATTGCTATAGTAGCTCCAGTTGCACAGGCTGCTTCTATCTCTTCTGAGAAATTGTCCAAGGCATTTGAGGCGATGCTAAAGCAAAAGCCACTCAGGTATGTACGACCTGATGGTCCCCGCAAAAAACGTAAGGGTGGGATCTCCCGTAGAAAGATGGCCTGGATTTAACCATGTAACGCCAGTAGAACGCTTTTATTGGCACTCCATGGTAATAAAAAGCCCCCGGCAATAGCAGGGGGCTTTTCTACATCTAGTTAGAGATCCCTTTCCGTTTAAGAAGGGATTCTACGTGTTCGAGAGTCCAGTTAATCCCGTTGACTTCTGCAGAGGCTTTTGCCTGTGCGATAGCAACTCTTTTGGGGTTACTGCTCCGGAGTGCATTACGCACAATGCGTCGTGCCCGGTTCTTCTCTCTTCTACGTTCTGACAAATAGCGCACTTTACGTGCCAGGTATCCTGAGCGGCCTAACCGTTTGGGGAGACCTTTTTTTCCGCGACCCCTTTTCTTGGGGCTGGCGGGTTCTACGATTTGGTTCATACGAAACTCCTTATTTTATTAAGTTAGCTTCATATTTACCTCCTTTGTTAATGGTTTGGCTGGCGGTATCTGCGATCCGCTCTTCAGCGCACGGCCCGATTATTTTTTAAAGTGGAGATTGGCATCCCCATTACAGTATTCATATGCCAGCCCGTGACTATCAAACCCTTCAATGAAGAGCGTTCACTTAGTGGAAGCGGGAAGATTCGAACTTCCGTTGTCTGTAAAATCTTTGCAGCAAGACTCTACAGGTCTGACCATACGCTCCCGGTTGTGGAGAATCTCGGATTCGAACCGAGCTGTTATCCTGATTGCAAAACAGGTGACCACCCCAAGCAGTCCCAGACCCCATGTCGGTTGATTAACGGGCTCAACCGTAAGCCTTTGTAATGTCATCTACCTTAGGTAGTGACTCAGTGGCGGGGGTAGGATTCGGACCTACGACCTCCGGGTTATGGACCCGGCGAGCTACCAGACTGCTCCACCCCACGCGGCAATATAGGATAAAACATGCGGGTATGCAAATTTTACTTGCATTTACTATTGTCACGTTTAAATTCCCGTATGAGTGAAACTAATACAGCTGGTATCGATCCTACGGATCTTAAAGATGTCTGGGAGCAACTCAAGGCATACTCTATACCAAGACACTGCGTCGGGATTACATGTAGCCAGGATGGGTATAAAGAACTAAGGGCAGCATTCCCAGATAACAAGGAAGATTATACACCACTGGGCTTTCCCCCGTTCGCTGGGATACCGGTATTCGTAAAGGACGGTCAACGGCGACCTTATGTAGCCTGGTACGACCAAGAGCTATTGGACGCATATATGAAAAGCAAAGGAAATTTCTTATGATCCGCAAGTTTATACCAAACCACACAGTATGTAAAGAGTTCACCAGGATAAATACGGGCCGAAAAATGCATATCATGATTCGCCTATTCACAAACAGTGATGGTACAGACCAGCTTTATAAAATAAATACATTTGGTGACGATAGTTACGTGCAACGAATGGGCTATGCCGGTATGCAGCTTGGACATTGGTTGGCAACTGAGAAACCCGGCAGGCTTGAAGAGTCTGAATATCCATATGTTTATTTTGAAGACATGGACGACTGTCCATTCCATATTACGCAGTATAAATTATACCCACTGGCATATTTCGATGGATCGCGTTTTTTTAAAAATGATAATGGAGATGCGGCATATCTAATGACTCACCACGAAACGACCTGGATCCCCGAGAGTGAAGTAGCGATGATCGAAGACTAGGTGTGCCAAAATCTAGGTAGTTATACAAACTTATATAGGGTTATACACAATTAGTACGTGTCGCTAAAACGCGAAAATATCGACACGTTCTCAACACATGTCGATGGCGTAGACATGTTATTTGCACAAAAGCGTGTTTAACGACATCCTACGCAAATTAAATGTCAAGTAAAGTGTGTAAAAAACTTGACAATCCAATTTTAATTTATATATTAACATATGCCATATAAAAACAAAGACAAGCAAAGAGAGTACCAGTCAAGCTGGATCAATGCAAGAAGGGCAAGATTCTTTTTTGACAAGGAATGTTTCAGATGTGGTGGTAAGGATAATCTAGAACTACATCATAGAGATCCTACCAAAAAAGAGTCTCATCGTATCTGGTCATGGTCCGAAGAAAAAAGGAAAGTTGAAATTGCAAAATGTGATGTGTTATGCCATAAATGCCATGTCAAGGCACACACAAAAACACCTACTCACGGAACGCTCAATAGGTATAAGCACTGGAAATGTAGATGTGCTTTATGTCGACGTGCTAACGCTGCTAGCATTAGGAAATACAGATCTTCTAAAAAAGCTTGACAACCTGCCTGTTATAAATTAGATTGAATCCATGATTAAGTTACTATCATATCAAGATCTTTGTTCGTCACACCATAATTGGTAGTGATTAAATGGGTCGTTGGTGTAACTAGTAGCATACAAGTCTGTAAAACTTCAGGAATAAGTGCAAATCTTATACGACCCACTGTGACTATCGTCTAACGGTAGGACGTGCGGTTGTGTCCCGTAAGATCTCAGTTCAAATCTGAGTAGTCACCTAGATGTAGCTCTGGCCGATAGGTAAGGCGGCGCCCTGTTAAGGCGTTCAATCTCAGTTCAAATCTGAGGGGCTACGCGAGGAGATGGAGTCAGTTGGTATGGACACTGGGCTGTCAACCCGGGTAAGCGGGATCATTCCCCGTCATCTCCGCAAGGTAGTGGCTGAACTGGTTAGGCACTGGGCTGCAAACTCAGATTATGCGGGTCCGACTCCCGTCTACCTTTCTATAAGCCGGTATGGTGTAATGGTAGCACAAGGGCTTCCAAACCCCTTAGCGTGAGTTCAATTCTTGCTGCCGGTGCTAAAAAAGCTTGACATTCCCGATTATAGTGATATATTGATACCATGGAAAAGGAGATCCCATGGAATTTAGAAACTATCAGCACATTGAAAGATTTGGAACAACCGAAGTAGAGGGTATCGAATTTGGTAGGTGTTACATATTTCCAAAAATTGATGGTACCAACGCAAGCACCTGGATGAACTTTGACATTATACACGCTGGCTCCAGAAAAAGATCTCTTAGTCTCGAATCTGATAATGCTGGATTTTACAACTGGATTATAACTCAAGAAAATATTGCAGATTATCTCCTCAAAAACCCAACCCATCGCCTATTCGGTGAATGGCTTGTGCCTCACTCCTTAAAGACCTACAGGGACGATGCCTGGAGGAAATTCTATGTCTTTGACGTTGCTATCGATAAAGAGCCAGATGAAATCCTTCATGAGGGTGACGACGTCGTCAAGTATATCCCCTACGACGAGTATAAACCTCTCCTCGAAGAGTTCGGTATCGAGTACATTGCTCCAATTGCAATTATTAACAACCCGGACTATGAGAAGTTGGTTACGCAACTGGATAAGAATGATTACCTCATCACGGATGGTCGTGGTATCGGAGAAGGTATCGTAATCAAGAACTACGACTTCAAAAATAAATACGGACGTCAGACCTGGGCCAAAATTGTTACGTCAGAGTTTAAAGAAAAACATCGTAAAGAAATGGGTGCAACAGAAACCGATGGCAAGAAAATGGTCGAGGAAGAAATTGCAAATGAATTCGTTACCGAAGCTCTCTGTGAAAAGGTGTTGGCAAAAATCATTCTTGATTCTGATGGTTTTACAAGCAGGAAGATCCCGCAGTTGCTCAATACGGTATACTATGACCTTATTGTTGAGGAGAGCTGGAACTTTGTTAAAAAACATAAATACCCAACGATTAATTTTGGGACACTGAAGCACTTCTGTTTTGCAAAGACTAAGCAGAACCTTCCTAAAATATTTGGAGAATAATGACATGAACAACACTTTAAGTAACACAGCAAGTATTGGAATGTGGAACGAACCAGACCTGGTAGATGTCAGACAGCTTGACGATAGCGTTGAGTTTATTTACATAGAGACATCTATGGTTACCTTCACTGTTCATCCACCACTACCCCCGGAACGCAGAGTCTTCAAGCAGATCTTTGATGGGAAGGGTTGGTCCGCACCTATTTACGGTGAGATCGTTCCAGCTGTTGAGGAATCTTATGAATTTGACGGTGAAGTCGAACAACCTGGCACATATCCTTGTCCTAAGTGCGGTGTAAATGTATTCCATGGTCATCAACCTGGCGGTACCTGCTGGAACTGTGGGCATAAGTTCTAATGGACAACACAAAATTAGTATACGTCAGTAGGGCACCAGACTCACCAACCCGTGAAGCAGATCGCCTCCTGGTCCTGAAGGAAGAAAAGTGGATTCGCGCCTTCGATACACCACCAGAAGATGGACAGTCTGTTTATTATACTTTCCCCATGATGTGGGATTCAGAATTCATAGGTAAGTTCACCGCTGAGGGTGGCTGTTTCTCAAGCAAGAGTGGATTCCTCTGTGACGACGATGTCTGGTGGAAACCACTGCCATATGAATATATACCAGAGGAGCACCCGTAATGAACCAAATGATCATACGGTTAAGTAGACCAAAACCAACAGGATGCAAACACATCCCGTGCTGGGGTAAACGATTTTTTATTGAGTGCTTCTTGTGTGGTAAACGAATGAGGTTAAAATGAAATATCTGTTATTGATCTTTCTGTTATCCTCATGCTGCCACGATAGTGGTGTAATCCTCGAGAAGACGCATGGACTCAACTGGCCAACTAGTAGCCAACATATTAGCGTTTATGCCTATAAAATAGCGATAGCAGATACTATATGGGTCGTTAGCGATATTGAATATGAAATAGGAGATACATTAAATGGAAAAAATAAGTAAAAAAGAGTGGG
>Ga0307992_1001686_pt1 | contig 12943 bp, 12 predicted proteins | sample EllFjometagen133_FD_203162 | JGI IMG/M metagenome (GOLD analysis project Ga0307992, IMG submission 203162) | Marine microbial communities from Ellis Fjord, Antarctic Ocean - #133 | ecosystem: Environmental > Aquatic > Marine > Unclassified | place: Southern Ocean | collected 2014-10-08
TCCATAATTCCATTATTTTTTAATTTTTTATTCCATTCTATACATTTATTAATATTTTCATAATTAAATAACCAATCTGATTTATATGATTTAATAGAATTTAATCGAACAGGACAACCTACTAAAACTTGTAATGATCTTAATGATTGAATAAAATCAATATGAGTTTTCCATTTTTTATATATTTTATTTTTATACATATAAAGTACAATATTTGTCATACCAATTAGGTGATCATTAGTATATTTAGTTTCTTGTGAAACTATATTTCCAATAATTTGGTGAGATGATTTAGTATTGTTGTCAAATACTATTGGATTTCTATACATTATACATGCTGATTCAAGATGTTCAATGCTGATTTTTTCTAATCTTTCTAATTCTTTAAATAATCCCAATATAATATTAAAATTAATTTTCCATTTATGTTCACTTCTTTTTCTTGGCATAATTTTTATTTTTTATAAATATATACAATAAATATTACAATGGGTGAAATTTATTTAATTTATTAAAACAACTTAAGATAAAAATTATTATATATATTAAAAATAAATTAAAAATATGATAAGTTGGATTGGTGGTAAATCAAGGATTTCAAAATGGATAAATTCATATATACCAAAAGATACAGAAATATTTATTGAAGTATTTGGTGGTATGATGTGGGATTTTTTTAAAATGGATTTGGATGAATTTTCAAAATTAAAAACCGTTGTATATAATGATTCTAATAAATTAAATGCTAATCTTTTTAGATGTGTAAAACATTATGATAAATTATATAATGAATTGTTAAAGTATCCATATCAACAATTGGGGGTCAAGGATACTCCAATAGAACATAGTGAAATGTTTTATAAATTTCAAAAAGAAGTTTTTGATACAAGTTTAATAATTGGAGATGTTCCAAATTTTGATATTGCTGCTAAATATGTGGTTGTTGTTTGTCAAATTTTTTCTGGTTCAAAACCTGAAACAGCAAAGTTTATGAATTATAGAGGTAAATACAAAAGTAAGGTATTAATTTTTATGGATAAATTAAAAAATGATAAATATAGAAAACATTTTGATAAAATAACACATGTAGAAGGTGAAGATTTTGAAAAATTGATTAAAAAATATGATAGTAAAAAAACATATTTTTATTGTGATCCGCCGTATTTTCGTACCGAACATTATTATTCAAATCATGATTTTGGTTTAAATGATCACGAAAGATTGGCAAATATATTAAAAGATATGGAAGGTAGATTTTCATTAAGTTATTATGATTTTCCGCAATTAAGTGAATGGTTTCCAAAAGATGAATATACTTGGAAAAGTAAAGAATTTAAAAAAGCGGCGGCAGCAAAAGCTGGTGTTAAACAAAATAGTAGTGAAGAATTATTAATAATGAATTATTAAAAATAAATGGGATAGAACAAGTAAAATTGGCATTAAAATCGAGAATATCTGTAATAGAATAAAAAAAATAATTAAAAATGGAAAAAATATTAAAAAAATGGAAACCTATTTTAGATACATTAGAAATAACTGAAGAAAATAGAAGAGAAAAATTTGCACAGTATTGTGAACATTTTCAACAAATGGATGCAAATAGAACAGTGAATATTGAAACAGTAGAAATGAGAGGGGATAAAGTATACTCAACAGGTGGGGATAAACCAACATTATTACCATTTAATTTAAGGGTTCTTAAAGAGTTAAATAATTTTGATTTAACGAAAGATCCAGGAATTACTGAAACATATAGTTATAGGATTAAAATGAAAGAAGAAGATTATTTGGATATTAAAGATGGATTTGGTGTAGATATAATAAGTAAATTAGAAGGTGTAATATTAAATGAAATGATATCACAATTAAAAGATAAAAATATCACAATATATTCACTTGTTGATAATATGCAAGTAATACATGAACATGGTTATGATCCAAGTTTAACAGTTCGTTCAAGAATAAGAATAAATAATTAAAAATGGTAAGTGTGTATAAATATAAAGATTTAATTAAAAGATAGTAAATTAAAAATTGAATAAAATAGAAATTTTTAATGGGAAGAAGGATGAATTTTATTTCAGAGTTTTATCATCAAACGGTGAAAATATTATGATAAGTAAGGGAATATATCAGTAAGCAAAAATGTAAAAAAGGTATAAAGTCATTAAAAATAGATTTTCAATTTGATGTTGATGATTTAATCTAACTAATTATTATATATAAGAAAAAATAAAAACATATAATGGAAAATAAATATTCAATGTTTGGTGATGATATGTCATCGGATAAAGATAAATCAGAAGAAATTAGTATTGATATAGAACAGATGATTATTGAAAAATGGACACCAATTTTAGATGTTATTGAAGTACCTGAAAAAGATAAATTAAAAATTGCCCAATATGGTGAACATTTTATGGAGTTGGAAGAACAATTCAGACTAGATCCTAATATTGGTGTTTTACAAAAATCTTTATTACCATTAAATTTAAAGGCTTTAAAAGAAATTAAAAATTTCGATATAACAAAAGATTCAACAATAACTGAAGAATATACTTTTAGAATTGATTTTCCAAATAGTTCAATAGATATGGAAGATAAAGGAATGAATGTAGTTGAAGTAATTGAAGAAGCTATTAAAAAAGTTGTAATTCAAGAATTAAAGGATAAAAATTTAACAATATACTTATTAATTAGTAATATGATGATGGTAGAAACAGATGGCAATCCTCAAGTAGTTGTTTTATCAAAAATTAAGATAAACGAATAATGGAATTAAGTGACATAACTAATCAATTTATTGGTAATATTAAAGTCACAGATTTATTAAAAGATTCATTACAAAAAGAATTAGATAATGTTGTTGCTTTAATATCACCTCATGCTGGATATTATTTTTCAGGAAAAGTTGCAGCATCTGGTTTTAATCAAATTAATACATATGATAATGTGTTCATTATTGCAACAAGTCATAAAATCACATTTAATGGGATAGCTATATTAGATGACACCGAATATGATGGTTTATCATTAAATACCGATTTAATAACTGAATTAGAACAAAATGATTTATTTTTTAAAAATATAGATTTATTCAAAGATGATCACAATTTAGAAATACAATTACCTTTTTTAAAAGAAAAATTACCAACAACACCAATTATTCCATTAATGGTAGGAGAAACCAATGTAGATAATTTGATAAAAATATCTGAAACATTAAAACCTTATTTTAATGGTAAAAATTTATTTGTTATAAGTTCAGATTTTTCTCATTATCCATCATATGATGATGCAATAAAAATTGATTTTCAATCTGTAGAATCCATTTTAAGTTTAAATTTAGATAAATTAAAAAATTATATAACTGATGATATTAAAATTAATAAGTTAGTAACGAAAATGTGTGGTTGGTCTTCAATAATTATATTAATTAATATATTATCACAAATAAAAGAAATTGATAGTAAAGTATTAATGTATAAAAATTCTGGTCATGTTACAGGTGATAAAAGTGGAGTGGTTGGTTATTTTTCTATTGCTTTCACTAAAGAAAAAGAATTTGAATTATCTTATTCAGATAAAACAGAATTAATAAATATATCAAGAAATACTTTAGATACTTATATTAAAGATAATATGATACCAGATGCAAATTATGATGAAATATCAGATAATTTGAAAACGAATTTAGGAAGTTTTGTTACACTTAAAAAAGATGGAAATTTGAGAGGATGTATTGGTATATTTGGACCTAATTATTCTTTATGTGATGTTGTTAAAAATATGACAATTTCATCATCATCACATGATAATAGATTTCCAAAAGTAGTTGAAAATGAATTAAATAGTATAGAAATCGAAATATCGGTTTTAACACCGTTTAAGAAAATAGAATCTATTGATGAAATAGAATTAGGCAAACATGGAATTTATATACAAAAGGATGGTAAAAGTGGAACTTTTTTACCACAAGTTGCAACCGAAACTGGATGGAATAAAGAAGAATTTTTAGGACATTGTTCAGAATCAAAAGCAAATTTAGGATGGGATGGTTGGAAAGATGCAGATATATTTACATATGAAGCAATTGTTTTTAATGAAAATGAATTATTAAAAGAAGCATCTTATTATGAAAAATTAGATAGTAATAAAGTAAAATGTAATTTATGCCCACATTATTGTAAAATATCAGATGGGAAAATTGGTAATTGTATGGCAAGAAAAAATATAGATGGTAAATTATATTCTATGGGATATAACAACCCAGGTATAATAGGTGCAATTGATCCAATTGAAAAAAAACCTTTAAGACATTTTCAACCAGGAAAGATGATATATTCATTAAGTTGTAATGGGTGTAATTTTCATTGTGATAATTGTCAAAATGATGGTGTATCACAAATTAAAAAGGAAAAACATCAAAATATTAAACCAATTGATATTATAAATGATTGCACAAATCGTGGATTAGATATGATTGCTTTTACATATACTGAACCAACTATTTATTATGAATATATGTTGGATATTGCAAAATTGGCAAAAGAAAATGGAATAAAAACAGTTATGGTATCTAATGGATATATAAATCCAGAACCATTAAAAGAACTTATTCCTTATATAGATGCTGCGAATATAGATTTAAAATCTTTTGATCCGATTATACATAAAAAAGTCACTAAGGGGGAACTGGAACCTGTTTTAAATACTATTAAAACACTTTTTGATAGTGGGGTTCATATAGAAATAACTAACCTTATAATTGAAGATTTAACGGATAATGTAGATACTATAGATAGTATGTATCAATGGATAGTTGATAATGGAATGAAAAATATACCTATACATTTAATTCGTTTCTTTCCAACATTTAAAATGTCAGATAGAAAAGGAACATCTAAAGAAATAGTGGATAAAATAAAAGAAATAGGGTTGAAAAAAGGTATCATTAATATTTATGGGTAAAATAATTGATTAAATGCAATTATACTTGGATTTATAATCAAATTTTATATATTCTTTTATTTTACTTTCTTCTTTTTTCAATACTTCAAAATCATTCTGTTTTAATACAATTAAAGGTTTTTCAACTGCTTCCCATTTTGATATATCTCTTTTTCTTTCATAACCTTTAACTTCAATATATTTATCATATTCAATTAAATAAAAATCTGGAAAATACAAATGCCATTTTTCTTCCCAAAAATAAGGAATAGGTTTTATATCATTTGTCCACTTTATATTATATTTATCCAATAAAGTAGCAATTCTTACTTCCCAAGTACCTTTAAGTTTAACACCATTATATTCATATATTTTTGCTCTACCAGATACATTATTGGTAGAATAACTTTCAGGGTTTTGTTTTACTACTTTTTTCATCAAATCTGAATGTTTCTTTCTATTTTCTTCCGTCCAATATCCTTTATTAAAAGACTTTGATGATTGTCTCAGTTTTTCAATAGATTCTGTCTTCCAAACTCGTTGTGAATTAGTATTCACTTCTTTCATAACTTTAGATAATTTCTTTTTTGTTTCTTCTGAATGTTTAGTTCTAATCTTATCTGGATTTCTATTACACCTTATTTGATGTTGAACCAGAGAATTATTATTCAAACATTTTTTTTTACAAAATTTACAATTCATTTTTAATCTTTATTTTCATATACTATATATAAAAATTAAAAACTCACTTTTTTCTAAAATTAGAACCTATCAAGGTACTTATTTATTTAATTATTAATATGTTTAAGGACGATTTAGTAGCGGAGACGGGATTTGAACCACGTGACCTTGAGATTATGAGTCTCACGAGCTGACCTGACTGCTCTACTCCGCAATATGTTTTATTTGTGACATTTCCAGGAAAGGGCCATATTTAGTAAGGGATTTAGTTGTTACGGGAATCGATACCCGTGTTTCCTCCAAACCACTACTTTCATAGTGGATTCAAGAGGTGTCCTCTATTGGACGAAACAATTAAATCTCCTGTGTAGTCCCAGGAGGATTCGAACCTCCATTGCCAAGAAAACCTTGGCGTCCTTATCAATACCTTCATACAGCGAACCATAATGGGTAGTGACTTCCTTTTTAGACGATAGGACCAATTACCGAAGTAATTTTGTAGCCTTTGCGGGACTCGAACCTCGCATTACCAGGATTACCTGGTGTCCTTACATTTCGTCAAAAATGTTCCGTTAGACGAAAAGGCCGTTTTTATTTTCAATATTTTTATGAACTAATTATAATACAAAGATACAACTTTTTTTTAAACTACCAAATTTTTCTTTGTTTTATTTTTTGTTGTCACCCGTACGGGACTCGAACCCGTGATTTCCAGGATGAAAACCTGGCGTCCTAGACCGACTAGACGAACGGGCGGTGACGTTTTATTTTAGTAAGGGATTTGATTGTTACGGAATTCGATATCCGTGTTTCTTAAAAGTGTCCTCAAATATTGGACGAAACAATTAAATCTCCTGTGTAGTCCCAAGAGGATTCGAACCTCTATTACCAAGAAAACCTTGGCGTCCTAATCCCTATAAAGGGACTTCCTATTTAGACTATAGGACCGTTTTATTTTCAATATTTTTATGAACTAATTACAATACAAAGATACAACTTTTTTTTAAATTACCAAGTATTTTTATATTTTTCTTTTTAAATTTCCAGCTTCATTTAGAATTAGAATTTTTCCATTTTTAAGATATACCTCTACCCAATCTTTTCCCATATCACTCCAGTATGCTCTTACAGCATCTCCACCTCTGTAATAAGGGGTTCTAGGATTGCCAGCTTCATTTACAGCTATTACATCTCCTTCTTTTACTTTTAAAAACAATTTATCTTTCATATTTATAAGTTTAGAATTTATTTTTAAATTTTATTTGATAAAGGTTGAGATTACACCTTATATACTAACACTTTTGTTACATTATCCCCATTGTTCCCACAGTAGGGTTCTTAACGTATCCACTATCCTCGATAGTTTGTTAGCGACGCTGCCATTTTATAGTTGGTGACTCAACTTTTACCATCAATCGTAATCAGCTTTCCAATTTCCTCCTACCTTGCGAGTAGTTCATGGTGGCTAAACCATTAAGTGCATCTTTCAACTAAACTCTTCTGCCTTGGGAGCTTCTGAGCTCTTGGTTTACCGTAGTACCAAGAATTAAGCGACTTTCAAATCGATGTTGAGTGGGACTTTCCGTTTTTAATAACAAGTGCAGTTTTGACACTACGACCTTTTCTTTAAGCGAGAAATGCTCTACTCTGAGCTAAATTGTTATGTCCACCGACAAGTGCCCACTCTACTGATACATACCCTTTTGAGGTACACAATACAACACTTATCATACGTTTCGGGCTACCAACCCTACTGTGCGGTTCTTCAAGATTCCTGATTACCCGTTTGATAGGGCAAACATTCATCTTTGGAACTATTAAATAGCCATCGCGTTGGTCTGCTTTGACAGTTTAACTACTCCTTATTCAATCGGATGTATCGGTCAGTTGACAAACGGCATCGGGTGTCACCCCTTATTAGAAAAGCTCCTTACCCTCCGTAGAGGGGGCTTACTTTTCATATTCTTCCCAAAGAACCGTAACTGATCTTCCATCTTAGTTCCACCGAAGTGAAACCCGCCACTGGGATGCGTTAGAATGAAGTTTGTTTAGATGGGCTATTCTAACAAGTTAAAATAGTAGGGGATTGTAAACATTTACCCCTCTTTTACGACTTACATCGTATTATCCTTTATCCAAACCCCGAAGGGTTTAAAATACTTTCCAAACAAAGTCTTTATATTTTCAATATTTCTATGAACTGTTATTTTTCGGGGGAGACATCCTCCCATTTTGGTAATCCGTATTTCAGATTTTTAATAACCCGTCTCCCTTTTGGTATTTTTAATTTTCTTTTACAAAGATACTGCAAATTTTTGAATTACCAAATCTTTTTTAATTTATTTTTAATTAAGATGAAACACCGTTGGATGACTTACTCAATCCACTACGTTTCTTTAAATGTGTCACTACTTCCATCTTATTGTAGTCCCAGAAGGGGTCGAACCTCCATTACCAAGAAAACCTTGGCGTCCTTATCTTAACGAATATAATGGGAGTCGAATCCATTTATTTATTCTTATATATTCTACTGGATGATACAGGATTCGAACCTGTATGATTTTTAGGGAATCACCCCGATTGTGTTACCATTCCACCAATCACCCAAAAAACAAGATTTCCATTTAGACTATAGGACCGTTTTATTTTTAAAATAACCATTAAACCACTGGTACGCTAGCGATACTAAGAATTTCTAAATCTGTTAAGACATTTAAACAAAAAACTTCATATGGGGATTAACCCGCCAAACCCGAACTTAATCTTAATGGTATTATTTTTTTTTTCAAAGAACGTTACAAATTTTGTTCTACAAAGATACTACATTTTTTAATACAACCAAATTTATTTTCAATTATTTTTGAAAAAATAGTACCCCAGATAGGATTCGAACCTACAAGCCTCATAAGATGATGGCGGTGAATTCTTAATGAAAACTGTGTTTACCGTTTCACCACTGGGGTATATTATTATTTCTTATCTTTCTTTTTGGATTTTGTTTCTTTAGATTTCTTTTTTTCAGTTCCTCTCCAATCTTTCCAATCCTTTTTAGGTGCAAAAAACCATCTGTCTCTATCAACCATAGTATCTACAATAGACATTTCTTTTTGAGTTGTGTAAGGCATTCTTACATATTCATTATCTTTTCTTAATGTTTTCATATTTTTAAATTTGTTTAATCAAATATAATACAAATATGTTAAGAAAAAAAATAAATATAGTTTTACATCCAATCATCATCGGAATCATCTTCTTCATCTAAAACACCCATTCGATAATATGGGACCTTTATTTTACTTCCATTATCATTAATAATAGACACTTTTTTTCTTCTACCATCAATTTCAATTACTTCATATTCTCCTTGTAATGTTAATCCAATAACTAATTCATCTCCAAATTGTCTGAATTTGTTTTTATAATCATAAGTTCTGGCAAATCTATTTTCAATACAAACTACTTTATCGTTAATTTTAAAATTTTGACTGTTTAATGGTAAATACATAATATTTTATATAATTTTTTATTATATATAATTTTTTGATAGTCAAAAACTAACTATTCTTTCAAATAATCCATCCTCTAATGAAACAACTCTTAATTTATACCAATCCTTACCATTTCCCATACTAAGAACCTTTTCACATTCTTCTTTATCAGCAGGACAATAATGTAAAAAATTATTTTTTAATTTTTCTTCAAGTTCTAATAATTTTAATATGTCACCATCTAATAATTTTAATAAAAATAAAGTTTGACCTTTACCCCTATTAGTCACATCTGTTAGTTTATCTAATTTATCCTTTTCCATAATTTTAAGTTTTTAAAAATCTTTCTGTTATTAATAAGTCGGTTTTATCCCAACCCCCTAATTTATCTAATAATATTTTAGCATCAGTCTTACCACTTTCTAAAAAATCATCTACAATTTTTAAATGTCTTGCGGTTGCTCTGGTAATTCCTAATTTTAATAATAATTCTGTTGAACTTTTCATTTTGTTTCCTTTCGTTTTAGTTTTAATGTTAGTAGCGGGAGAGGGACTCGAACCCCCGATAGCTTTGAACACTATTCTGGCTTATGAGACCAGTGAGATGACCAACTTCTCTACCCCGCAATATGTCGGATAAGTAGGATTCGAACCTATCTCATGGATGTATATCGCCCACGTTCCATAACATTTTAAATTTTTATTAATCAATATAAGTCCGATATACTACGAATATTGTAAAAATTTAGTTAATTATCCGAATGTTTCTATAAATGTGGACCCTGTAGGGATCGAACCTACGAAACCTTCACATTATGAGTGTGCTGCTCTACCAACTGAGCTAAGGGTCCTGGTATAGAGGTATCAGTATCTTTCCTCTATCTTTACAGTTTTATCACCTTTGATACTAAGTTATGATAAAACAGTGGTGGTGAGAGAAGAAGGATTCGAACCTCCTAAGTCGTAAGACAACGGGGTTACAACCCGTTACAATTCGCCGTCATTGCAGTACTCCCAAATAATTTGTGGAAACGATGGGATTCGAACCCACATAATTCAGAAACCAATTACTGTTTTTATTATTTTTCATTAATCAATACTACCGTAAAAAAATTAATTACTCTCATAATAAACATTTCATTGGAAATTAATATCTTGGAAAAGCCTGCTTCCCTTGCTAGTTGTTTTATCACCACTTCCCTTTGAAGTCGCTATAGGTGCAATCCGTAAACCATTCGATATTAAACTAATTACTCTTAACCGCCATTTTACTGACTCAGACCATTTTCTGCTTTAAGGTTGAACATCCCAGTGTTCATCCGTTCCCGTTTGCGATTGAGGTAGGATTCGAACCTACGGTGGAGTATACTCACCAGATTAACAGTCTGGACCGTTCGACCAACTACGGCAACTCAATCAAATTTAATTTATTAACTATGAGGATTAGGTGGGACTCGAACCCACATTTGCAACTCCAATTACGATTAATAGTTTCGAAGACTAACTCGGTTACTAATCCATTTTAAATTTATTTGTCGGGGTGGATGGAGTCGAACCATCGTGCAACCAATTACTCTTTCGACTGCTTATCAGGCAGAGGAGATACACCCCGAATTGTTGGAATGGACGGACTCGAACCGCCGCCATCTTGTGTATCGGACAAGAACTCTAACCAACTGAGTTACATTCCAATGTGTAGCTGAGGTCGGACTCGAACCGACACGGACGCAATGTCCAATGGATTTTCTTACTATCTACAACTTTCGTTGCCACTTTTCTAGTGTTTGTAGTCTGGACTTTACCTTTACCCTATCTTCACTTAGGTACATCCCGTCAAGTCTCTACACCTTCCTTTTTCAAGGATTGGCTCGGGATTGCCATTTTACAGGTTTCCCCGAATTTGAGATGTTCTACATTTAAGATTTCTCTTAAAGCACTCAATTTATTTTGTTTAAGTCCATAGTGTCTACCAATTCCACCACTCAGCCATTATAACTTTTCAACCATTTTCTTATAGTGTTGTCACTAACATCATATTTTTTTCCAGTATTTGTATAATTCAGTTCTTTTATATCTTTTAATAATTGTTCATATGTAGGTCTTTCGACTTTTCTTTGTTTTAAATTATAACACTTTTTACAATAATTAGATGATTCTTTTATTTTTTTACCACAGATACAAAAGTTTTCTTTTTTTGTTTTTTGTTTTTTTTGTAGTATTTTTTCAATTGTTGAATCTTTATATTTTATATACATTTTTTTTCTATAATCGTTACATTTACTGTTTTTTGTTTTGTTACAATATGTTTCAGTCTGTGAATGACAATTAGGACACAATAATCTTAAATTTTCTATTCTATTGTCCATATTATTACCATTTTTATGGTCTAGATGTAGTGTTAAAGGTTTATTTATCCATTCCGTTATATTACATATATTACATTTGTATTCTAAAATATTTTCTTTTAATAATCTCTTTTTTAAGTTATTAGTATTTATATAGTTTGAATTTTCAATTAGAATTTCAGATAATGGTGCAGATTTTTTGATTTTTCTATATCTTGTTCCAACATTCCAGCCTTGACCAGTAAAATGTTTAGTATCTAAATTATATAAATTTATATAATAATTTACTGTTTTATAGTTACCACCAATTGGTACAATACCAATACTTCTACATACTCCAGCAATCGATAAATTTTCTTTTACTATTTGTTCTAAATTTTTTTTATTGTACTTACTTTTCATATATGTTTTTTATTTTATATATAAAAATTTAAAAGTCAATTTTATTACTATACACTGTGTCCCTGGAGGGACTCGAACCCTCAAATTCTTGATCCTAAGTCAAGTGGATATACCAGTTCTCCTACAGAGACAATTAATTGTTGGGAGGATAGGATTCGAACCTATATAACGTCCTGTGAATGGATAACTTTTAGTTTGCTGTAAATATTTTTTAATTAATCAAAATACTTTGGTTGTTGTTACGTGCTCTACCATTAAGCTACCTCCCGATATTAAAGTTTTTAGTGAACCCTTTCAGATTCACAAGGAAACGAATTTCTTTTACTAACCTTTGTCACCTGTGGGAGAATCGAACTCCCATCTCCAGGATGAAAACCTGGCGTCCTAACCGTTTAACTAACAGGCGAATTAAAATTGTTACGGTAAACCATTTTACCTATTACACTAAGGGAATTAAGGGGATACACTTAGTATTACTACGCCATCCTTAACCCCTCGGTGGGGATTCGAACCCTATTAAACAATGATAACAATTTTTTATTTTTCTTTTTTGATACTATCCATTAATTCTAAAATATCCTCTTTCAATTGAGTTTTATTAACATCTGTGCCTTCCCAAGGTATTTCTACACAATTTTTTTCAATTATCTTTTCAATTTTATTTTCCAATTCCCATCTATCCATAATTAACTCCTTTCTTTTTTAATTAACAATTTTTGCAGTAATGATAGGATTCGAACCTACAACCTTCTGAGTGCACCCCAGATATGCTTCCATTCGCACCACATTACTAAGATTGAGTCTTTTATGTACACTTATTACAACTTAATCTAAAATCACCTTCCGATGATAATGCGGGAATAATAGGAATCGAACCTATTTGTTTTTTGTTTTTGCAGTAAATATTTTTTATCAATTCAAAATACTTTTGTTTTGCTCCCAAGAGCTTATTCCCATGTATTGTAGCGTGGGTGGGTGTCGATCCCACTTAAAAGCAGATATGAGCCGCCATCGGTTGCTGAACCCCACGCCATATTGTATTCTTAAAACTTGATTTCTAAGTTTAATTTTGTGGGG
>Ga0307992_1001687_pt1 | contig 12942 bp, 10 predicted proteins | sample EllFjometagen133_FD_203162 | JGI IMG/M metagenome (GOLD analysis project Ga0307992, IMG submission 203162) | Marine microbial communities from Ellis Fjord, Antarctic Ocean - #133 | ecosystem: Environmental > Aquatic > Marine > Unclassified | place: Southern Ocean | collected 2014-10-08
CGGGGGAAAATATTTTGGAGCAACAAAAAAAGGCGTACTGGGTGGTTTTATCGGCATGATAATTGGGACCCTTTTCTTTGCGCCGATCGGAACTTTCATTGGGTTATTTCTAGGAATCCTAATAGCTGAGCTAGCCACAGGTCGCAAAAAGAAAACTGCTGCAAAAGCAGCTATTGGTGGATTTTTAGGAAATGCGGTGGGAATATTAATCAATCTGGTTCTAGCGCTTATATTTCTTGCCCTGTTTATAACTTTTTCAATTTAGAGTTTCCATTCTTTTTATATTTTCTATATACTTACAACATAAGCAGTAATTTGGAGGGAGTGAGTGGAAAATGTCGGAGGCATAGTCCTGGGAGCATCGGAGAAAGCGACATATTTTTTGGGTAGCATTACTGCAAGCTCATGGTTTAGCATTGTTCTGGATGTAGTTATTGTCTCAGTTTTACTATACTGGGCTTATTTGTTTTTGAAGGAAACTAGAGCAATGAGAATTCTGTATGGCCTTATTCTTCTTATTGTTTTGATGTTGGCTGGTCAGCTCGCGAACCTTATTTTGCTCAATTGGATTTTACAGTATCTGATGGCCATGTTGGTTGTGGCGATACCTATCGTATTTCAGCCGGAGCTTCGAGCAGCATTGGAAAAACTTGGTAGATCCAAGCTTGTCGGAAATTTTAAAAGCGCAGAAGAGGGCAATGTTTTTGAAGAGGTTGTAGTCTCTGCGAAAAAATTGGCCAAGGATCGAATCGGTGCGTTAATTGTAGTTCAGGGGAAAACTGGACTTCGTGAATATATCGAACAGGGCGTCCAAATAAATGCAAAGCTTAGTTCTGAGCTTTTAATTTCACTATTTTTCCCTAAATCGCCTCTGCACGATGGTGCAGTCATGGTAGTTGGGGATAAGATTGTGGCTGCTTCGGTAAATTTGCCTGTATCCGAAAACGAAGAAGCGGTGAGCGCGAATCTTGGTTTTCGGCATCGAGCGGGAATTGGCATCACCGAAAATTCGGATGCGATTTCAATTATTGTCTCAGAAGAAACCGGAAGCATATCAATCGCTTATGCGGGAAAGATAGAAAGAAGAGTTTCTGAAGAGAGATTTAAAACGAGATTTAAGTATTTGCTGAACAAATGAAAAATATTTTAAAACTATTTAAAATTGAAAGTATCAGAAAATCTTTTACCAACAATTCGACAGCAAAATTGGTTTCGATTGGGGTTGCTCTAGTTTTGTGGATTGTAGTTGCTTCGTCTCAGGGAACACTCGGCAAATTGCCGGGTAAGATTACTATTAAGGCGATCAATGTTGCTGATGAAATGGTGGCTGTTTATGACCAAAAAGATGTTGAAGTCCAAATATTGGCCGATCCTCAGATTTGGGAGGAACTCTCAGTAAGCTCTTTTGCAGCATATGTTGATTTGGCTGGACTAGGAGAAGGGACTTACGAGCTTGACGTTCAGGTGTCAACCACGGTTAAAGATGTGCAGATTGTTACTAAAACTCCAAATAAGATTTTGGTTAGCATTGAAAAATTAGTTTTAAAAGACGTTAGCATAAATACAAAAATAGAGGGAAGCGCTGGGGAAGGGCTAGTGGCCGGCAATATAGAACTTGTGCCGAGTGTGGTTTCGGTTAGCGGTCCCGAGAGCATAGTTGAGAATATTACTGAGGCAACGGCCCCTATTTTGCTAAACGGAGAAGAGGAGGACTATGAGCAGATTATTACTCTGGTTGCTTATTCTGACAACGGAGAGGTCATTGACAATATTACATTTAATCCTGATCAGGTTTTAGCAAAAGTCTCCATTGTAAAAGCGTCGAATAACAAAACGGTTGGAGTCAAAGTAAATACCTCTGGCTCTCCTGCGGAAAATTATTTTATCTCTAAGATAACTGTGTTGCCAAATACGATAGACCTTACTGGCCCAAACAGTGTTTTGCAAACCGTAAATTATATTGAGACCGAATCAATTGATATCAGCAACATCACCGAAAATTTAGGAATTTCGGCTCGCTTGGTAATACCAAGAGGAACGGCACTTCAATCAGGAGAAGAGGGCTCAGTAAATATTCTCTTCACTATTGAAAAAGCGGATACATCGAAAACAATATCGACAGAGATAGAGTTTGTTAATATTCCTGAAGGCTTGAGTCTGGCATCAAGTAGTGCGAACTCGGTGAACATCTCAATAATTGGAAGTCAACAGGTGGTAAATACTTTGACCGGCGAAAACTTCACACTTCAAATTGATCTTTCTGCATATAGCGTGGGAGAAAGCGTTGTTGATATCTCTTCGGACGACATCAAATTCGATAGTAATATCTCGATTTCATCAATTGAACCGACTCAAATAATCATAGTGCTGGAGTAGATAAATAGTGTTTTATGGCAGAAGGGTTGACAAACTTGTTCTCTTCGCTATAATAGCTATTGTCCTGATGAAGGACACTTATGATAATACAACAAGATCCCGAGCCCCCACTTAAACGGCTTGGACAAAAAAACAAAATTGCAAAAAAGTCGATTGAATCCATAAATAAAAACTACAAGAACATATATTCACACGCTAGTGGCTTTTTGTCCAAAGCCATTTTTTTGATTGGCAAAGAGCTAAAGAATTTTCCCCTCTGGAATTCCAAATTCATGAGCAAGCTTTTTGTGCGACAGAACTTGTCACATTTTGTGATGGTTTTCTTGGCTCTCTTGGTGATTTCTTCAAACTTTGTGGTTAAATCAACAAAAGCTAAACTTCATACGCTAGTCACTTCTGAGCCGGAGCTGGAAATGTCTGTCTCGGCTGGATTGGATCATTTCACCCCCCTGATTGACCAGGACGGAGTGAAGGTTGAGAAAGCCTATGCCGCTTCCACTGAAGGTTTTTTTGATGTTTCATCTTCTCCCACTACAGCAATTACTGAGAGAGAAGAGCCGATGCCAGATAATAGTGGTGGAACTGTAAACTATTTAGTGAGACCTGGCGACAATTTAACGACTCTTGGTTGGAAGTTTGATTTGAAATTATCAACTTTGAAATATTATAATGATTTAACAGATGCTGACTTGATTAAACCTGGCCAGAAGTTGAAGGTTCCGCCAAAGGGAACTACGGTTTCGGCCTCCATGATCGCCAAAAAAGAAGCTGACCTGGAAAAGAAGAGGTTAGCAGCATCGAGCAGATCAACGGGCACAAGCAATAGCTTGGTTCAAGTGACTCATGCGTCCGGATCTCGTTATAATGGTTATCCATACGGTTACTGCACTTACTATGTGGCCACAAGAAGACAAGTACCAACCAGTTGGGGCAATGCAAAGTCTTGGTTATATTCGGCTCAGCGAGCTGGGTATAGTACCGGAAGCTCGCCTGCTGTGGGTGCGATCGTTGTAACTTCGGAATCATGGTGGGGCCACGTGGCTTATGTGGAACGTGTGTCCGGCAATACAATTACTGTGGCTGAGATGAACTATCGAGGCTGGGGAGTTATCAACAGACGAACACTGCCTGCATATGGTGGCGTTGTCCGTGGCTACGTATATTAAACCTTTTCAAAACAAGCAAAAAGTGTTATTATAATGTTGTTACAACATTATTTTTAATTTAATGATAGTTAGATGTTTATAGATGAAGCAAAAATTCGAGTGACAGCAGGCAAAGGAGGCGATGGTATCGTCTCTTTTCGCCATGAAAAATATGCAGAATTCGGAGGTCCAGACGGTGGTGACGGTGGAAATGGCGGAAGTATAGAGATAGTCGCTGACTCTCACATCTCAGATCTGTCGTTATTCAATCGCCAGAGAAAATTTAAGGCGGATGATGGCCAGAACGGCATGAACCAGAAGAAGCATGGCAAAAGTATCGACAACTTAGTTCTAAAGGTTCCGCTAGGTACTCAGGTGTTTGAGGGTAGGGATTTGTTGACTGATTTGGTAAAAGAGGGACAGAAAGCCGAAATAGTTAAGGGTGGAAGCGGAGGTTGGGGAAATCAGCACTTTGCATCAAGCGCTAAGCAAGTGCCGAAATGGTCTAAAGATGGATTGGCTGGGGAAAAGAAGAAATTGAGGCTTGAGTTGAAGACCATTGCCGACATAGGGTTGATTGGCCTTCCAAATGCTGGCAAATCGACCTTGCTTTCAGTTTTGACCAATGCCAAGCCGAAGATAGCCGAATATGAATTTACGACCTTAGAGCCGAATCTGGGGGCGCTCAAAGAGAAAGATCATACTCTAATCATCGCCGATATCCCTGGGTTGATTGAGGGAGCATCAAAAGGTAGGGGCCTGGGTGATAAATTTTTAAAGCATATCGAGAGAACGATTACGCTAGTTCACATTATCGATGCTTCTAGCGAGGACGTTGTTCGTGACTATAAGATAATTCGTAAAGAGCTATCTGAATTTTCTGAAAAACTGAACGATAAAGAGGAGATAGTTGTTTTGAATAAAACTGATATTATAAGCGATAAAGAGCTAAAAGAGAGAATTAAGGCACTAAAAAAAGCCGGCATAGATGTTCTGGCTGTTTCTGCAGCAACCAATAAAAAGATAGAAGAGCTTAAAAACGCAATATCATAAAATAATAATCCAATCTAGGACTAGACAAAATAGAAATAAACGGCTCAGGGGGGGGTGAGCCGTTTATTTTTTTGATTAGTGTAAGCTAGGGGTGTAAAATAAATATGCATATAAATATAAATAAGGAGAAGAATAAAAAAGATGATTATGATGGTAATGGTTGCGGTATTTGTGGCGATATTTCCGATCGTTTCATTTGCTGTGCAGGGGTCAGAAAATTCAAATGGAGCAGACAATACGAGTGTTGAAGCTGCGGATGGAATTGACGCGTCAACAGATGATTCGGTTGCTACTTCAACATCGAACAAGAACTATAATTTTTCAGAGGACACAAGTGTTCGGACAGAGATTAAAAACCGAGTGTTGGAAAACAACCCCTTAGTGGGAGAGATGGCTATGGAAGAGGTTCGGGAGTTGGTAAGAGAGGAAGCGACCGGGTTGGTGGCTGACAAAATTCAAGCATCTCGACCTGAGTACTCTCCTGCGATTAGCGCATCACAGGTGCGAAAAAGTGAAGTAGAGGACGCTTGCAACGATGCAATCGTGTTGTCGGCAATGATGGCTGATGAAACATTGGGTCAAAAGCTTGAAAATTCAGCTAAGACTTATCTTCTGAGTGAAGACAAGGTTAACCAGGCGCTTGATGATGCAGATGTTCGAACAGGCTTCGCAAAATTCTTCGTAGGGCCAAATTATGGGGAACTTGCTACAGTTAAAGCACAGATTGAGCAGAATCAACTCAAGATTCAAGAGATGAATCAGATACATGCGCAGATTCAAAATGAAGCTGATCAGACAGAGTTGAAGGTTTCAATCCAGACGCTAGAGGAACAGAATACCGCTTTGCAAGATCAGCTCGATGTGGAAGAAGAAGTGTTTTCACTCTTCGGCTGGCTTGCTCGATGGATAAGTAGCTACTAATACAAAAGATAAAAGCTTAATATGAAAAATCGCTCCGAACAGAGCGATTTTTCATATGCAGTATTAGAATTTATTTTCTCCACCAACTTTTCTTTTTGCTCTGTTCTTCTTTTTTTAGTTTTTCCCAAATTTCTTTCTCTTCAACAGAAACCCTAGTTGGCATTTTTATTTTTACAGTTAAATTCAAGTCTCCTTTTTGGCTTCCGCCTTTGTAGGCCTTGCCTTTTCCTCGCATGACGAAAGTTGTTCCGGATTGAACTCCGGCTGGGATATCTAAACTAATATCTTTGCCACCAACATTGAGATTGAGTTTGTCGCCCAAAACGGCCTGTGCAGGCGATATCTCAACCTGTGCGTTTACTGCTGAGAAGGCTTGTCCGAAAAGATCTTCAAACATATCGCCCAAGCCACCTCCACCAAAACCGAAGCCGGAGAAATCTCCCTGTGCGCCTTGACCGCCTTGAAATCCTGAAAATCCGCCAAAACCCTGGCTTGCTCCAGTGCTACCAGCGGAACCGGCTGAGCCGAATTGGTCGTATTGCTCCCTTTTTTGATCGTCAGAAAGTACCTGATAGGCTTCAGAGGCCTCTTTGAATTTCTTTTCAGATTCTGCTCCACCGCCTTTGTCTGGATGGTGCTTCAAAGCAAGCTTGCGGTAAGCTTTTTTGATTTCATCATTGGAGGCTTTTTTGTCTACTCCTAATAATTTGTAGTAATCTGTACTCATTTTGAATAAAAAATCCAATAATCAATTAATTGAAAGTTCGAATGAAAATTGGACATTGCCCCTAGGGGGTTCTTTTATAGAATGTATTATTCTTCTATAATTTCGCCTGAATTAGAATCTATTTTAACTGAAAATTCGTTATCGGTTGTTGAAGTGTAGGTTACGTGCCAGAGTAGCCAATTGTTTGGGCTAAAGTGTTTCAGTATTAGTTTGACACTAGCTATGGAATTATTCTCACGGAAAGTAAGTCCTCCGTTTGATTCAGCAAGCTGTAGCGCGGTAACGTAGTTAAACTTCCAAAGTTTAGTGTTCAACTCTTCTAAATCTCCCATATAGTCGTTCTTCGGAATCGATGCTCTTATATAGTTACTGGTAAGCTGGGAGATGGTTATCGTCCAATTGTTCTCTGTGTCTTCTGGATTAGCAAAGACATATCTGTTGTTGCCTGAATTTATCTCGACACTTGGAAGTTCAATCTCAATCGCTCGAAGAGTGTTTGATCCTTTTGCCTCTAGAGCCTTTGATTTAGCAAGTGCATATTCATCTCTAACTGTCTCATCGAACTCTGCAGAGTCAACAGTCGCAAGATCGATAATCTGAACTGGGGTAGTGTCGGTGATGGTTGTTGAATTTTTCCTACTCTCGCTCCAGCTTTCATAATATGACCAACCAAGTGCAATTATAATTGCCACAAAGATGATGATAATAGTAACCGGTTTTTTAAAAATATCTAGCATTAACAAAACCCAGAAGGGCCCCTCCTAATAATCTTTACCTAATTGTATCAAATACTAAACAATATTTGAAATAGATATAAGATTACTTAGACTTTTTATCGTCTTTTTTCTTCTCTTTCTTCTCGTCTTTCTTATCGTTTTTGCCTTTTTCATCTTTTTCTTTTGAAGCATCTGCTTCGGGATTTGGTGCTTGTTTGCTAGCATCTTCATACATCTTGGCGCCTAGCTCTTGCAAAGATTTTGACAACGCCTCGGTCTGAGTTTTTATTTCCTCTGTGTTATCGCTATCTTTCACACTCTGTAAAGCTTTGACTTTCCCCTCGATATCTTTTTTAAGGTTTGTATCAACTTTTTCACCAGCATCTTTCAGAGTTTTTTCAGCGGTAAAAATTAGAGAATCAGCGGCATTTTTTACATCCACTACTTCACGCTTCTTTTTGTCCTCGTCAGCATGCTCTTCGGCATCTTTCTTCATTTTTTCAATATCTTCTTCAGAAAGACCGGATGAAGCGGTGATCGTTATCTTCTGCTCTTTATTAGTTGCTTTGTCGAGAGCTTTTACATTTACTATGCCGTTTGCATCTATGTCGAAAGAAACTTCCACCTGTGGAACGCCGCGAGGTGATGGAGGAATGCCGTCTAGGATAAATCTACCCAAAGTTTTGTTGTCAGCAGCCATCTCTCTCTCGCCCTGCAATACGTGAATATCCACCTGAGTTTGATTGTCTGCAGCAGTTGAGAAGACCTGTGATTTTGAAGTAGGTATAGTTGCATTTTTCTCGATCAACTTTGTCATAACTCCGCCCAAAGTTTCTATTCCCAAAGATAGGGGAGTTACGTCGAGCAGAAGTAGATCTTTCACTTCTCCGCCCAAAACTCCACCTTGGATTGCTGCGCCCATGGCTACAGATTCATCTGGATTTACCGAGTGACTTGGTTCTTTGTCAAAAAACTTCTTTACTGCTTCTCGTACAGCTGGCATTCTAGTCATACCACCAACTAAGATAACTTCGTTGATATCTTTTTTGTCCATCTTGGCATCTTTCAAAACTGTTTCACACGGCTTCAAGGTTTTTTTGATCAAATCAGATACTAGCTCTTCAAGCTTGGCTCGATTGATATTCATCTGCAAGTGCTTTGGCCCTTCCTGGTCAGCAGTAATAAATGGAAGGTTTATCTCAGTATCAGCAGTAGTCGAAAGCTCAATCTTAGCTTTTTCGGCCGCTTCTTTTACTCTCTGCAGTGCAGCAGTGTCGGAGTGTAGGTCAACTCCCTGGTCTTTCTTATATTCATCTATAATATAATCCATGATAACTTGGTCGAAGTCGTCACCACCTAGATGAGTATCACCGTTGGTTGATTTTACCTCGAAAACACCATCTCCAAGTTCCAAAATTGTAATATCGAAAGTACCACCACCTAAGTCGTAGACGGCAATCTTTTCATTTTTCTTCTTGTCTAGTCCGTATGCAAGCGAAGCCGCAGTTGGTTCGTTGATAATTCTGCTTACCTTTAGGCCAGCAATCTTACCTGCGTCCTTTGTAGCTTGTCTCTGTGAATCAGAGAAGTAAGCCGGTACGGTAATAACAGCTTCTTCTACTTTTTCGCCTAAATAAGTTTCTGCATCAGTTTTTAACTTCTGCAAAATGAAAGCCGAAATCTCCTGAGGGCTGTACTCTTTGTCGTTCATAGTCACACGTACAGAACCGTCAGATGCTTTTGAGTGCTTATAGGGCATCTTTTTTAGATCGTCTTGCGTTTCTTTGTCGTCATACTTTCTGCCGATAAATCTTTTAACTGAAAAAATTGTATTTTCAGCGTTTGTGACTGCTTGTCTTTTGGCAAGTTGGCCAACCAGGCGGTCACCTTTTTTGTTTTCAGCAACTACAGAAGGACAGGTTCGTCCACCTTCAGCAGTTGTTATCATCTTGGCCTCGCCGCCTTCCATTACGGCTACGGCTGAGTTTGTTGTTCCTAAGTCAATTCCTATAATCTTTCCCATTTTTTCTCCTAGTAATAATTTTATTTGTTATTTAGTGAGGTCGGATTGTGGATTATGGAGACCCGACTTGTGAGAGGAAGCTCTGCGGAGGGGGTACAGGGCTTCCCATAACAAGCCAGATCTTTCCGACCTCTATTATAATGTAAAGTATACTTTACATCTTGTCAAGTACTTGTTGCATTTACGATGACCCCGAATCGAATTTATTCTGGTGCGTGGGGCAAGAGCTATATACTATATTAATCAAAATATCGGTACAAAAAGCGGAAGGCGCTAGGGAGATTCCCAGCGCCACGAAAAAATGGTCGGGGCGATCGGATTCGAACCGATCTTTCGTCGGAAGAGACGAGTGCCCTGTTGTTTTGTCTGCAAAAAGCGACATCAAACCAGTGGCCTGCCGGTTGAATTTAAGCAATCAAAACATGTTAACCCTGAGCAACCCCGTTATTGGTGGCTACTTTACCAACAATTACTATATTAGTCAATGCTTTCTCTGGCGCTTCAATCATTAATCAGAACGAGTCAGGTATCATCATATTTGATAAATTGATAGTTATTTGCTAGATTGTAGTTACTAGAAATCTTGTGAAGGTTCTATTTTTATTTATTTTTTTAAGGAGTCTTATGAAGAAGGAGAAGAGTATTTATTATTTCGGTGGTAAAAAAGCCGAGGGTAATGGTGAGATGAAAGATCTCTTGGGAGGCAAGGGAGCTAATTTGGCGGAGATGGTAAATATTGGAGTGCCAGTTCCTCCAGGTTTTACAATTTCGACCAAGGTTTGCAATTATTTTTCAGACAACAAAGGCAAGATGCCGGCAGGGTTTAAAGGGGAGTATCTGAAGGCTATTTCAAAGATGGAGCGTGAAGTAGGTAAAAAGTTCGGAAATGAAAAAGACCCTCTTTTAGTTTCAGTTCGGTCTGGTGCCAAATTCTCAATGCCAGGGATGATGGACACAGTACTAAATTTAGGCTTAAACGAAACAACAGTTGAAGCGTTGGCTAAAGAATCCGGCAATCGTCGTTTCGCTCTAGATTCATACCGCCGATTTATCCAGATGTTTTCAAGCGTTGTTTTAGAGATTGAAAAAGAGCTGTTCGATGAGATTCTTGATTATATCAAAAAAGAGGTGGGCGTAAAGTTAGATACAGAGCTTGGAGAAGATGATTTAGAGCTAATAATAAAAAAGTTTAAAGTTTTGGTTAAAAAACAGATCGGAAAAGATTTCCCAGATGATCCGATGACACAGCTTGCTCTTTCTCGTGACGCGGTTTTTAGAAGCTGGAACAATCCAAGGGCTTTTACATATCGTCGAATGAACAAAATTGCTGACGATTTAGGCACAGCTGTCAACGTACAAGCCATGGTTTTCGGAAACATGGGCAATGACTCAGCAACGGGGGTTGGATTCACCAGAAATCCCTCCACAGGAAAAAAAGAGTTTTACGGTGAATATCTTACCAACGCGCAGGGAGAAGATGTTGTGGCTGGGACAAGAACACCAAAACCGATTATTGAACTTAAAGGCGAGATGCCGAGAGTGTTCTCCGAGCTGAAGTCTATTACTGATGATCTTGAAAAACATTATGCCGATATCCAGGATTTTGAATTTACGGTTGAGAAGGGCAAGCTATATATGCTTCAAACCAGAACAGGAAAAAGAACGGCTCATGCAGCTATAAAAATCGCCGTTGATATGGTCAGAGAAAAGATGATTTCAAAAGAGGAAGCGATAATGCGTGTTGAGCCGGAAAGTCTGGATCAGTTGCTCCACCCGGTGTTCGATGCCAAAGTGAGCTATGAAGCTGCGGCCAAAGGTTTGCCCGCTTCTCCAGGTGCAGCTGTTGGCAAAGTAGTTTTCTCTTCTGATGATGCTGTAGAAAAATCAGAAAAAGACAAAGTGATTTTGGTTCGTACGGAAACTTGCCCCGACGATATCCACGGTATGGAGGTTGCTATAGGTATTTTGACTGCAAGAGGTGGTATGACCTCTCACGCCGCTGTCGTAGCTCGTGGAATGGGTAAGTGTTGCGTTGCGGGTTGTGAAGATGTCAAGGTTGACGAGAAAGGAAAGAAATTGACCATTGGCAAAAAGGTTATCAAAGAGGGCGACTACATTTCGATAAATGGCTCAACTGGTGAAGTAATCTTAGGTCAAGTTCCAACAATCGAACCAACACTATCCGGAGACTTCGCAACTTTAATGGGTTGGGTCAATAAGGTAAGAAAACTCGATGTTCGAGCAAATGCCGACATTCCTCGTGATGCAAAAGTTGCCCGTGGGTTTGGAGCGCAGGGGATCGGACTTTGCCGAACAGAACACATGTTCTTCGAGGCAGAGCGTCTTCCTCTGATGCAGAAGATGATTTTAGCTGATACAGAAGAGGACAGAGTAAAAGCACTGGACAAGTTGCTACCATTTCAGAAAAATGATTTCAAAGGTCTTTATAAAGAAATGAAAGGTTTTGCCGTTACTGTGAGACTTCTCGATCCACCGCTTCATGAGTTTCTGCCTAAAACCAAAGAAGATGCAAAAGAGCTTTCTAAGAAGATAGGAATCGAAGCAAAAGTTATCTGGCAAAAAAGTGAAGATCTACACGAGCTTAATCCGATGCTAGGACATCGCGGATGCCGGTTGGGGATAACTTATCCGGAAATTACGCAGATGCAGACCAAAGCGATTATATCTGCAGCCTGTGAATTAGCTAAGAAAAAAATCAAAGTTGTGCCGGAAATTATGGTGCCTCTGGTAGGTGGTGTAGCTGAATTTGCAGACCAAAAAGCAATTATCGACGCAACAGCAGAAGAGACAATGAAATTGTATAAGACAAAGGTCAAATACTTGGTTGGCACTATGATTGAAGTGCCTAGGGCTGCTTTGAATGCTGATGAGATTGCCGAGACTGCGGAATTTTTCTCTTTTGGTACCAACGATTTAACTCAGATGGCCATGGGTTTCTCCAGAGATGACGCAGGCAAATTTATCAAAGCATATGTAGATAAGAAGATTTTTGCCTCTGATCCGTTCCAAACGCTTGACCAAGAAGGTGTCGGTCAGTTGGTTGAGATGGGCATTGAAAAAGGTCGGAGCACCAAGCGGGATTTGAAGATTGGCATTTGCGGAGAACATGGTGGTGATCCAGATTCAGTCAAATTTTTCCACAGAGCAGGGATGGACTACGTTTCATGCTCACCATTTCGTATACCTATTGCTAGCCTTGCCTCTGCGCAAGCAGTGATTGAAGAGAAGGAAACAAAATAATACGTTATGTTATAGCATCGAGATAAAAAAATCGTCCCGAGGCAACTTGGGACGATTTTTATTTTGCCACTTTTACTTTGGCGGGACGGAGCACGAGATTATCGTATTCGTAGCCCGCCAGCACTTCTTCGACAATAGTTCCCGATTTTTTATCGGATTCAATTTCGGCTAGCGCTTCGTGAAGCTCTGGGTTGAATTGTGTGTTTACAGTCTTTACCTTAGTAAGTCCAGATTGGTTGAGTATCTCTTCAAACTGTTTTTCGATCTGTTGGATACCTGCTGTCCAATTGTTATCTTCTAGCTCTTTTGGCAGGTGTTTTGTTGCTAACTGAAAATTGTCCAATATCGGAAGTAGTTCATAAATAAGGTCTGAGTTTGCAGATTTGATTAGCTTTACTCGCTCTTCCTGTGATTGTTTTTTGTGATTTTCAAAATCGGCCTGGGTTCTTTGCCAACCAGAAGTTAGTTCAGCGATCTTGCACTCAAGTTTCTTTATCTCTTTGTTTTGAATATTCTTTTTCATATTTGTTTAAAATTACAAAATGTAACGACTTCTTTACATATTTATCTTATCAAGTATGCATAATAATACATAATCCCCCAAAAATCAACCTCTTTTCTGCCAAAATCAAACCCTCCCAATAATAATGCCTAACCCCCTGTGTAAGCAGACTAGTCTGCTTACACAGGGTAAATATGGTATAATAATATAAATGATGA
>Ga0307992_1001688_pt1 | contig 12940 bp, 9 predicted proteins | sample EllFjometagen133_FD_203162 | JGI IMG/M metagenome (GOLD analysis project Ga0307992, IMG submission 203162) | Marine microbial communities from Ellis Fjord, Antarctic Ocean - #133 | ecosystem: Environmental > Aquatic > Marine > Unclassified | place: Southern Ocean | collected 2014-10-08
CTTTTAGGATCAATTAATACCCTCGTATTATCAACATCATTCATAACATTGTATCTAATAAACAAAAAAAGAAGCGGAGCAACAGAGGCAATCTCTCAAATAATCACAATAAACAGCTCACATCTGCAAATAATAATCTTGACCATATTAATAACAGCAATCATCGCAACAATTACAACAACCATTATATCAAAACTAATCGCTAAAAATATACACAAAATAAATTATATTTTAATATCAAAAATTATACTACTTACAACAACTATTATAATATTCATAATATCAAAATTCTACGGTTTACTTATTTTAGCAACAGCAACACTAATAGGGATACTAGCTATAAAATTAAAAGTACAAAAAACACATCTAATGACATCAATAATAGTACCAACAATATTCTATTATCTCCCATAAATCCAAAACATATATAAATCTAAAACCTCTTTGTTTTTTATGACTACAATAACAGATGTATTAAATACATGGAATGAATTAGGTATATTTTCTTATATTCTCCCATTTGTACTTATCTTTGCTATAGTTTTTGCACTTTTAGAAAAAACAGAAGTCTTAGGAAAAAATAAGGCTATTAAAGTTATATTATCAGTTTCTATTGCACTTTTATCATTACAATTTGATATGGTATCTGTATTTTTTGCGAATATTTTTCCAAAATTTGGAATTGGTCTTGCAATTTTTTTAGTATTAGTAATTTTGTTAGGATTTTTTTACAAACCAGATGAGACAAAAGGAATGCCTTTTAAGTGGGTAGGATGGGTCGTCGGATTAGGAATTGTAATCTGGGCAATTAGTAGCTGGGGATTCTGGGCAACTGATGTAGGATTTTGGGGATGGTTTAACGATTATTTCTGGTCTCTTTTAATATTTGGTGGACTTATTGGTTTGATTGTATGGGCTGTTTCTGACAAGGGTGGAAAATAATTCAAAATGGCAGGAACAGAAGTAATCTCATACTTTTTACCTATATTTTCTTTTCTATTGGTATTTATTGTTTTATATGCAATTTTACAAAAGACTCACGTTTTAGAAGACAATCCATCTATTAGTATATTAATTTCACTTATCCTTTCTAGTTTTTTTATTGTAGAAACTCAATTAGTAGACTTTGTAAACTTTACAGCATCATGGATGACAGTTATATTCATTACAATTTTTATATTTTCAACTGTTTTAGCATTTTTACCAGGAAAAGAACCACTCGCATTTTTAACTAAAGGAAGTTGGTTTAGTTGGACAATTCTTGTTGTATTAGTAATCTTTTTTATAACTAGTGCGACACATGTCTTTAATTTAGCAATAAATTGGGCAATGTTAAGAACATGGGCACAAACAGAATGGTTTGGTTTTATTTTATTAGCAGTAATTGCAACAATAATATCTATAGTATTAAAAAAATCTAATTAATTTTACATATTTAATTTTGTAATCTCTTTTTCTATCCATAACTTCCATTTTGGAAAAACATATTCACTCTTAGGCAAACCATGCTCTTCAGAAACTTCATCACTAATCTGATGAAAAGCATTATTACTCTTTACGGTAAACTCAGCTTCTAATATATCATCATTATCTGCCTTCTCTGCATATTCAACTGTTGCCTCTTTAATCTGTTGTCTTAATTTTATATTATCCCAAACAGCATCCCAATTTCCAGCCCATCCTTTAACATTGCTAGCAATTTCTTTAATAATCTCGCTATCACCATTCATTAAATCATCAGTAGCTTCCAAAATATCTTTATTAACATCATACTTCATCAAATCAACAAAACCACCTTCTGTTAAAGGATCTTTAGTCCAATGTTTTCTAACCTCAGTAATAGACAACACCCTTCTAACAGAATGTAAACCATCAGCAGAACGAATAGGATTAGCAACAATTATCAAATCTGTCGCCTTAAATGAAGTAACAGGGACATCCAAATCATTGACAACTCTATCAAAAACAGAATAAGGACTTCCACCATGAATCGTACCAGCAACAATATTTGCAAGAGCACCAACTCTCATCGCCTCATATAATGCTTTAGCTTCCTCACTTCTAATCTCACCAACAATCAATGAAGAATCACCAAGACGCAAACTCGCTCTAATCCCTTCAGTAGCACTAACCTCACTACTCTCTCCACCCAAAGAACTCTTAACTTTCATACTCAAAATATCATAAGAAAGCTTTCTCATCTCAGAAACAGGTAATTCTAATGTATCCTCGATAGTTATAATTCTTTTATTCGGCATGATCTCCAACAACAAACTAGATAATAAAGAAGTCTTACCACTAGAACGAGTCCCAGCAACAAGCAAAGTTCTAGAGCCATCAATAATAAAAGATAATAACCCAGCACCCAATCCATTTATCATTTTATTTTTCAAGAATAAAGGCAAAGTCCATGGTTTGTTTCTATGACGTCTCAATGCATAAGCAAGACCACCATTTGATAAAGGATTCTGAATAATAGCAACCCTCGCACTTGCATTAGGTAATTCTAAATTAGTATCTAGAATTGGATTTGCTTCATCCAAAGCACGACCACTAGTCATTCTAAATTTAGTAGCCCAAGAATCAGCATCCTCTTGAGACGGAATTAAATTGGTATCACACTCTCCATGATCATTATGTCTAATAAAAATTGGACTTAAACTAACCGGAGCATTAACCATAATATCTTGCAATTTCTCATCATCCAATAGAACTTCCAATACACCATAACCAATAGTATGCCTAACCAAAATACCCGCCAGTTTATTCATATCCTCATATCCTAAATTAATATTTTTATCACTAGCTAAATCTCTCAAAAGATCCTTACCAACATTCAAAAACACTTGTCTGGTTCTCTCGGCATCACTGAATTCTTCTTGATTGGGACGATGTTCAATTAAAACATTTCTAGCAAGATTCAATAACATATGTTGATCTTCCGTTAAATTATATTCAGGAGGACTCAAATGATAAACCAATTTAGTTTGATTAGGAAGTTTATATATTGTAACAACACTAGCATCATGCCCTTCTGCTATTTCATATTCCTCGATAATTTCAGCATCCTTAGGAATACTAGCAACCATTCTAGTAAAAGTGAAATTCGGCATAATATCAGCTCTAAAAAACTCAGAATATATTTCTCTATCTCCTGTTTTATATCTATCAAAATATTTTTTAGCTCTCTCAATAATTTCAATACCATCAAAATAACCAATAATTTTTTCCAACAACCTAATATAATCATGATTATCATAACCCTTCTCCATCAAGGCTCTCTGCTCAAATAACGCTCCTTTTAACTCACGATAAGCACGAACAGGATCTCCCTTCAATAGTTCATTAATAATATAATTCAAAAATGAATAAGCCTCCTCATAAAAATAACCTAATCTACCTAAACTATCAACAGAAACAACTTTTTCTTGCTTAACCAAAAAATTAAACAACTGACTTAATTCTAACAATAGATGAACCTGCTCAAAATTATGACTATAGTTCCTCTGTTGAACAAAAACAACACGACTAACATTAGGATCTTCTAAGAAAGAATCAACAGTTCTAGCCATAACTTCAAAAGAACCTGCTAAATTAGGCACAAAGGTAGCACCTAAATAATTAATATAAATGACATTCTCACCACTCTCTCTTATCACTTCACTAGAATACAATTTTGAATCACCTTTAAACATCATATTAATACCTCTAATCTCTTATAAATAATAGACAGAAAACTCCTATTAAAATATTTGTATAAAAAACAGACTATAAACTTATTCAATTAAAACAGCTTGAATCTGACCTTCTTGAGATGGTCTGTTAGTAATCTTAGCATTACCTAAATCCGTTTCAATAACCGCACCCTTAACTAAAATATTTTGACGAGCAAGAAATGAATTAGCAGTAGTCTCAACAACATTCTTTATTGTAGCTTTTTTAGCTTTTCCTTTAACAATAATATTACATTCCTGACCTGCAAAAGATACTATTTTACTTGTTTTTCCTCTACCACCAAGTAACTTAATTCTCCTTGGACCAAGTTTAACAATCCTAGCTTGTTTCTGACGACCAGTCTTCTTTTTCTTAGTAGGTTTCTTATATCTTCCACCAGTCAATTTTCTTCCGACTCTCATGATTGACTAAGAAAAAATCATTTTATAAGGCTTTTGGTATCACAAGTAAACAACTCCCCAAAATATATAAACAAAAAAACACTCACTATCTACATGGAGCAAACACAAGGAGATGATCCTAATCAAACATTCTATTCTGAATATAATACAAGACTAAGAGATATAGAAGAAAGAAGTAGAATAGTAAAAGAAAGGACCCACTTATTAGGAAGAAATCTTATAGATCTAAAGCAAGAAAATTCAGAAGATATCAAGGAATTAAAAATAAAAGTTACAAGAATAGAGAGAGAAATTGAAAAATTAAAATCCATTGCAAACTCATTAATAAGAGAAACTGACAAATATGCAAAAAAAGAAGAAATGATAATATTGGAAAGAATGTTAAAAGATTTTCAACCTCTTGACTTTGTAAGAATGAAAGATCTAGATAAAATTCTAGATGAAAAATTTACTAAACATAAAAAAATATAAACTACAATAAACTAAAAATAACATGGGAACACTAGATACTATAATACAAATGCAGCAAAGTGGAATGAATAATGAAGAAATTATTCAAAATCTACAAACACAAGGAGTCTCTCCTAGAGAAATCAACGACGCTATAAATCAAGCTCAAGTAAAAAATGCAGTAACTCAAGCAGAACAAACACAACAACCTATGATGCAAGTTCCTTCACCAGACGGAATAAATATGCAACAACCAGAACAACAACAAATGCAACCAGACCAATACCAACAACAACCTATGACAATGCAACAACCAGAACAACAACAAATGCAACCAGATCCATACCAAAATTATTATCAAGAAACTCCTCAAGCATACAGCGGAGATGAATCTTATCAACAACCTGCATATGATACAGAAACAATCACAGAAATTGCAGAACAAGTGATTTCAGAAAAATTCAAAGAATTTAATAAAAAGAATGGTGATATTGCTACCTTCAAAAATGCAACACAAGATAAAATTAATGATATTGATTCCAGATTAAAAAGGATTGAAGGAACAATAGATAAATTACAACAAGCTATTATTCAAAAAATTGGAGAATTTGGAGAGAATACAGCTTCAATAAGAAAAGAAATTTCTGGATTACACGATACAACATCAAAACTGATGAATCCATTAATAGATAACTATAGAGAATTAGAAAAGATGAACAATAAACACAGAAAGTAATTCTTAACTACCAATATACTTAAATAAATATTTTATTTCTTATTAGAATGAGAAAAGATGAAATAATCAATGAGATAATAGCAATTATCCTTGGAATTATAATATTAGGTATCTCAATTTATCACAAAAATACAATTCAATTACAAACATCAATCTTTTTTATTACAATTATAATTCTTGTAAATATTCTTATTAAAAAGATTGTTGCATACACTTTTGAAACAAAAATAACAACAAAAATATGGACAATGGATTCTTTTGGATTTCCGAAAAAAGCACATTTTAAGAAACCATTACCTATGATTTGGCTACCATTATTATTAAGCGCAATATCTTCCGGATTATTATTATGGCTTCCTGTTTTTACATTTGATATTGATACAAAACCAGAAAGAGCTTCAAAAAGACATGGATTATATAGATTTACACAGGTAACAGAATGGCATATAGCAATTATTGTAATGTGGGGAATTTTTGCGAACTTAATCGTCGCAATTTTTGGATACATTTTAGGATATGAATCCTTCGCAAGATTAAGTATTTTTTATGCAGTATGGTCTTTAATTCCAATCTCTACACTAGATGGTTCAAAACTATTCTTCGGAAATCGTGGATTATGGATTATAACAGCAATAATAACAGGTATCTTTTTTATACTAACACTATTCTTCTAACCGCTAAGTCCAGCTAAAGCAACTCCGGCAATCATTGTTAACGCAACAATAGCAATAAATGCAACAATAAGATACATCGTCATACTTTTCTTCAAATTATTCCCAATTTCTGCAGTCTGAGTCAAATCATCCTTTCCTGATTTTATAGTAACTAGAGTTGATGTCAAAATAAAAACAATTTCTAATAAATAAAAACCAACAATAATCTGTAACCAATATGTTGGAATCATACTCTCCAGATCAAACATAGTTGTAATACTGCCTATATTTACCCCACCTGCAAGACTTTCACCATTACTAAGGCCCTTCATTAAATCATCTAAACTACCTAATATCATAGTAATCATTCCACTTAACGCAACAATAATTCCAGATAACATCGGAGCTAAAAACGTCATATTACTTTTCATATCACTAATTATCTCAGCCAACAGATCATTCAATCGACTATCTACTTTCTTAATATTCTTAACATATTCAGAAATACTCATCAAACTTTTTGCAGCAACATCAAGACCTTTCTTAACAGATTCACTCAAAATTTTCATAGACATTACTATTAAATGAGATGGATAAAAAATAACAGCCCCTTTATCCCTATCAAAAAGAGCCTTATCTAAATTCATTCCAAAATTAATAATATTTTCACTAACTATTTTAAAAAATCCTTCAGTAGCTGTGCCTTTCGTGGAATTTGCAACCTTATTAAAAGCAACTTCAGCAGGGAAACCATCCCCAATACGGTTACCTAATTGAAATAATGAGGAAGTAAATTCATCTTCAACTTCATTATATTTATTTTTTTCTTTAATAATTTCACGAGTTCTCATCTTATATGCAATAATAAAGATTAAAGAAACCCCAAAGGGAAGAAATAAACTCATTATTATCGACAACGGACCAAAGGGCCCATAGACACCACCGGTAGCAGATTCATAAATTCCAAGTAAATGAGTACTCTCCATAAAAGAAAGGCCCAACTCACCAAAAGTCCAATCCAAAGGCAAATTAAGAACACTATGTAAAGGAGTATACATCCAAATTAAAGGAAATAATCCAATCAGAATAAAAGGAAGTGCAATTAACAATCCTTTCTTTAAAGGCTTCTTGCTAATATATTTAGAATACAACGGATGTTGTTTTAACAACATACTATCACCATGTCCACCAGGACGTTTCATCATTATGTTATACGTCATATAAGCAACCATGAATGGGATTATAACATCAAATAAAACAAAAAGATGAGAAGCCTTAATAGCATCTCCAACCATCGTAGAAGCTAAAGGTAAAATAGCAAGAGCCAAAGTCGGCAAAACAATTCCCAACATATAAACATTCGTCAACGGTGCTTTTACTTCATGACTATATCTAAGCATCTTATCATAGACACCATCTAAAATAACAGATAATCCTCTTTCTAAAATTTGAATTCTTCTAGCATCACTAGGCTCGTACAAACTAGATTCTATTAAATGAAATGCTTCTACAAATTCCAAAGAAAACCCTCTCCAACTCTCTAAATAAATATCTAAAGCATCCTTAATTGTCGAATACTTTTTTGATTCAACTTCCCAAAAAATTCTTTTAAAATCACCAGCTAAGGGATCATCTAAATTTTCAGCAGCAAAAGCAATAGCCTTTTCCAAATTACTAGTATGTTTCATATATATAACAATATACAACAAAGCAGGAACCATCTGATTACTAGCTTTCAATCTCCACTTCATCGCTAATCTTTCAGGAGTTTTAGACATATAAAAAAAGAAAAATCCACTAAAACCAAAAAACAGCATCAACATCATCAAATTCGGACTAGATGAAGTAGAATTCTTCGTAATAAAGAAACTCCCCATCACAAATAATAAACCAATAATCACCGTTAACATCATTCCCATTGCAGCAAGTCCCATAACTTCCGATGGACTCACATTTAAATGAGCACAATCTAAATCTTTTTGCATCTTTAAGGCATCTTCATCCTTCACCTTTACTTTTACAACGTTACCTAAAGATTTACACCATTTCTCATACTTAGAAAATTCAGGAGACATACTTTTTTTAAATTGTTCATAACTCTTTGTGTAATTTGTATTAACATTAGCACCAGAAGAATTATACTGCTGCATCTTGCTCTCTATTTTATCACCATATTTTTTTAGAATATCATCAGTCCCTACCATTTTCACCTCTATAAACAATAGAAAATATATTTAATAAACCTTTACCAGTTTATTTCTTTTCAATTTTATGCAAAGCCAACACACGCGAAAGGTTTTTAAAGGATAACCCTTTTTAAGGTTTACTATGGCAGCACAAAAACGTTGTCCAGAGTGTAACAGCACTCATTTGATCTACGATGATGCAAAAGGTGAATTAATCTGTGGAGATTGTGGACTATTAGTTGAAGAAGGAATGGTTGATACTAGCCATGAATTAAGAGCTTTTAATAAATCTGAAAAGAAATCTCGTGGTGGAGCTCCTATTTCTATGCAAAAATTTGATAAGGGACTTACAACAAATATAGGTGAGATTTCAGATATATATAGATTAGATTCTACACAACAAACTAGAAAGTATTTAAGATTAAAAAAATGGCAAGAAAGAGTCTCAACTTCAATTGAAAGAAACCTAAGACTTGCAATGTCAGAACTAAGAAGAGTTGCCTCTTTCTTAGATTTACCATCAGTTGTAAAAGATGAAGCATCTAGAATTTATAATTTTGTATTACAAAGAGGACTCGTTAGAGGACGAAGCATGGAATCAGTAATAGCCGCATGTATTTATGCAGCATGTAGATCTTATAATATTCCAAGAACATTAGATGAAATTTCAAATGCAAGTGAAGTTGAAAGAAAAGAAATAGGAAGAACATACAGATTTATAATTAGAAAAATTGGATTAAAACTAACTCCATCTTCACCAAAAGATTATATTTCAAGATTTGGATCTACGTTACACCTATCTCCTAGATCTCAAAACGAAGCATTAAAGATACTAAGTAAGCCAGAGGTTGAAGAACTTACTTCAGGACGAGGCCCAGCAGGAATTGCAGCAGCAGCATTATACGTGTCAGCTTTACTAAATGATGAAAAAAAGACACAAAGAGAAGTAGCAGATGTTGCAGGAATTACAGAAGTAACAATTAGAAATAGATATAAAGAATTATTAGATAAATTGAACTTAGAAGAAACAATTAAGATAAAAGAAAACGAAGCAAGAAAACGAAAGAAACTTGCCAGAGAACAAGAAAAAGGATTGTAGAAATAATAGGTTTACTTACTTATCTTTGTTTTATTCATTATTAGATATAAATTATCTTTTAGAATTATACACAAATTAAGATTTCTTTAAATTTTAAGTATCTATATAAAATTACCAAACACCATTACTATTATCACTATCTACCTGACTATTCTCTGCACCCGAAGAATCATCATCATTATTACGAATCTCCAATTCATTTCCAATCTTAACTATTCTAAAATTTTCTAATTCTTTCAATTCCAAGTTACAACAAAATTCATTATTTTTATTAAGAAAATTAATATTAATTTCATAATCACTACCAACAGTTCCTACATCTCTATCTTTAGAATTTCTAATAACCTGTCTATCTCCTAAAGTCGCTACATAATATCCAGTATCCTTATTATCATAGAATATCATCCATTCATTATTAATCACTTTTTGATTACTGTCTTCACCTAAATAATCACTAGACCTCAGCTTAAATTTAAAGTTATCAGAGTTCAAAGAATCATAAGTAACCAAATTAACTCCACCACTAATTTCAACAGGGACAGAAGCAACATTGACTTCAACAATTCTTTTTAATAAGAACGCATACAAACTCAAAGCTTCAGCTTTATTTGTATTAGTCCCTTGCCCCGATTGACTTTCATTACCATATATTTGTTCTAATTTAATTCTAGTATTATTTATTTTTTCTTCTCCTTCACTATTGCTAATATTAAAATCATTAACAGATAATTTCTCGATAGCATCTTTCTGAGCAGCCACTGCGTCATTGACAGTCTCGTACATCAACTTAGCTTCGCTTAACTTGTCTCCATATCTTAAACTATCAACAATATTATTACTATCTTCATATTCAAAACTATCTTCAACACTTTTACTATCCAACCAACAACCTATACTCTCATCGCCACAATTACCAACTTTAACCCAACGAGCATTAACAAATTCTTTAATTCCATCTTTTATACAAATACCATTAGAACATTTAGAACCATAAGAACACTTACTCATATCATCTTGACTACAAATTACATACTGACCAGAACCTGCATCAGGAATATTAGATGCACAAATTCTAGTGATTCCTAATTGATTAATATCCTTTTCTTCAAGACCATTTAATAAAAACTCTCCCACACCATTTGTAGAAACACAAGCAGATTCCGTAGTTATATTATAATTAGATATTTGATTTTCTAAATAAAGATCAACAGCTTTATCAACCAAATAATTATCAGTTACAACATTAAAGTCACAATTTTCTTCACCATTGACAACAATACAAAGTTCCTTATATCCACTAGGAGCTGTAAAATCTCTATCTTCAATTTTACTCTCACCATCAGAAATAATCCCACTTGAAACACTATATGTTTGATAATTAGAATATTCTGGAGTACTTGGAGGATTCCTTAAATAAACACTATATTTAGCAGAATTACTACCAGCATAAATATTATAGCTAACATCATAACTAGATGTTGCAGGAACTGTTGCATCTGTATAAGAAGCCTCACTAAAAGATCCAAAGATTTGATAGGGTGTATCAAAATCTGTCATTTTATCTAAAGTATTAAAAGTACTATCCAAAACACTATCTATACTAAATCCACCGTTTAGCCCACCATTAATCGTACCAAACCAACTACCACAATATTCAAGACTAAGCTGATCTGCATCTAGAGAACTAAGTATAGTACTACCAAAAACATCAGCTCCATAATCAGAAACAAACGCCTTTCTGTTCTCCTTAAGCTTCTCAAAATCACTTTGAAATAAATATTCTCCACCACCAGAAACACTACTAGCAAGATTAGGAGTAGTTACCTTACTAATCATAACTTCACCAAAGATAAGACCTTGTTTAACAAAAAGTTCACAGAAATAAATACTTCTCAATTTATCACAATTTCCAACATACTCACCACTAGTAGCTCTTGTATTCAAACATTCTTGCTGTCCTTTTAAGGTAGATAACCATCTATCAACACCTGAATAAATACCAGGCAAACATGCAAATCCATTACATCCAAGAATTGAACCAACAATTCCAGTCTTAGCAATATTATCAATAGGATACTTTCCATTAAAATCACAACGACTACTTGGACACTCAACCCAATCACAAACATTCATCATAGTTTTACAATCTTTAGGGCTCAAGAAATCAGTACACTCATATCCCAATCTAGTAGAAATACTCTGACCCACATTAACAAGGTTACCAGCAATTGTAACTTTATCATCATTTTGATCATTATTAGCCTGTATAATTGCATCATATGCTTTATCATACAAATCTTTGACATCACTAGCTTTCATCGTTGGGTCCGGAATAAACGAGTCATAGCTATTCTGATTTATACTAAATGATTGACACAAATCTCCACCATTATAATTATCTATAATTCCATTTTCACCAACATTACAAATATCAAAATTATTTGGCAATCCATTCGCACTATATCCCTTACTCTGCTTTTCAATTGTAGTTCCACTAGAACCCGAAATATAAGCATACCATCCCTTAGAATTATCAAAAGGTACAATAGCCACAAGTTTTTCATTTACACCATCATCATAATAACGAACTTGAGGAGAAATTATCGTATTACTAGATAATTCGTTACTTTTAACTTCCTCAGAAGATTCTACACTATTTTCTGGAGTATCTATCTTTACCTTTAATATATAAAACTGACCTTCTAACGTTTTTAGGTTTCGTTCTAATATACTTAACTGGCTTTTTAAGTTATCTATCTCTAATCTATTATTACCACCATCATCCGTTTCTAGCTCAGCAATTTCATACGTTTTATCATCAATTTCATTTTTTGTTGTTTTAATCTTGTTTTGTACTATGTCAGTACTTTTTCTGATGTTATAGATTCTCTCTTCTTCCGTATTATCAGTAGTTACAGCAGCATCTTGCCTTTTTTGAATAATTAAATTCCTCATCTTTTCATTCATTTTTGTAGAGGCAGTTGTACAAGCAATATTAGTTTTACAATTTCCACCAGAAGTCCTATTTAATTCTTGAAATAGAAGAATACTCTCCATTTGTTGAATACTTTCAACATCCCCAATTTGAATTGGTTCATCTCCAATTTGAATTTCCTTAATGTCTCTAGATGATTTTTTTAATGCTTCTAAATATTCTTTTGAGCCATCTCCTTCTTTTAGTTCTTTTTTTATTTTTTCAGCATTATCACTAACAGTAGTTATTGCATCGGCATATATTTTAACAGAATTTTCAATCTCATCATTTACATTCAAAAGACATTCATCGACCGATCCAAACTTTTCCAAATTTGTTGTGTTTGTACACTGAGCTCTAAAGGTATCCATAACAGACTGTCTTGCAATACCAGTAGGAGTTGTCCCAACTGTCAAAACCTTAATTGCCATAATTACTTTTGTTGCAATACAAGCCCCCTTCCAAACCTTGATTGCCCCTTCCATCAAGTCAACAAAACTTTGTAAATCTTCAATAGTACTATTCAAATCATCTGCTCTTACTTTTGCTTGTTCTGGGGTAATAGGAAAGCTTCTTGGTTCAACAGTAACTTCAAAACTAAAATTAGAATAAGCATATTCTTCACCAATCTGTGGAATAATTCTAATATGAGCAACTTCAATTGTATTAATTCGTTCAACTTTTAACTCATGAACCTCATTATTAT
>Ga0307992_1001690_pt1 | contig 12931 bp, 14 predicted proteins | sample EllFjometagen133_FD_203162 | JGI IMG/M metagenome (GOLD analysis project Ga0307992, IMG submission 203162) | Marine microbial communities from Ellis Fjord, Antarctic Ocean - #133 | ecosystem: Environmental > Aquatic > Marine > Unclassified | place: Southern Ocean | collected 2014-10-08
AAAAGATGAACAATATGCATTAGCTTTGTGGAAAAGTGCAACAATTGATGAAGTTGATCCACGACTTGATACAAGTGCTACTTTTGATACTTACTTCGCAAAACGAATAAAAGGTGAAAAACAGAAAGATACAAAAAAAACAGAAGATAAAGCAGAAACAACTGAATTTCCAGAAGTTCCAACATTAAGAGATTTATCTCAAAAATGTAAAGAACTCATACTTGAAAATAAAGAAGACGAAGCTTTAACTTTTGCCACTAAGTATCTAGAAGAAGGTAACTATACTCCTAAAAAAGCAAACAAAACTGCAAGAAAATGGGAACTTAAAGTAATTACAAGTTGGTTTAACGATATTAAACTCAATGCTACAGTACCTAAAACTGAAAAAAATGATGATAAAGAACGTAACATTGAAACAAAACACGATGACCCTTCAGAAGAAGAAAAAACCAATAAACCAACAATTAATACCTTATATACTGAACAAGAAGCACTTATAAACTTTGGTGATACTTATTCAAAGTTAATGGAAAAAGGATCTGAAGATAAAGAAGCAGCTAAAGAAGCATTAGCAGAATTCTTTAAAACCAGAGAATACAGCGATCAACAAATCAAAAATTGGACTGACGCTATATTAGATGAAAATAATAAAGAAGAAGACCCATTTGCCATGATGAATCCAGAATGGAAAGAATCTGAAATAACAAGTACTATAGAAGATCTTAAAGTTCGTATTGAAACTGCATTAGAAAAAGATGATGATTTCGAAACAATTCTACTTGCAACACAAACAGATTTAATTGGCACAACTGTTGTTGATACAGATAAAGTTGAACACAGGCTTTATACTAAATATCATGTTGAAGAATTAGTAAAAGACCAATCTACTAAAATCAAGGAACAACAATTAAAAAACCTTGAAGATTCTACTTCTACTGAAGGAGTTGTTAAAGATCCTACCCCTATTAAAGTAAAAGAATATGATGGCAAAACAGTACCTCTCGCAGATGTACAAGACGCCATGTATACACTTATAAAAAATGGTGGGATTAAAGAAGACATAGCCGATAATGTTAAGTTTCATAAAATGGTAAACAAACAAATGTTTATCAATGAAAAAGAAACTAAAGTCTTTGAAACAAAAGAAACCATGATAAGTGAATTCCTTAATGATCTATATGATGAACTAAAAGAAAGATTTGGAGAAGACAATCCTGAACTAGAATCAATAGAAAAAGGAATGGTTAAAGGAAAAGATAAAAACGAATCTAAAGTAGCATCATACGATGAATTCTTAAAACATATCAATAAAGCCATCAAAGATAACAAATCAGTTGAAGAATTTGTAAACGAAAATTTATCCTTTGTTCAATACACAGATGATGAAACTAATGTTACTTACAAAGACATGAAATCAGAAGATGTTAAAGTTAAACAAGGAGATTATGTAGTTTGTATTATTAATTCAAAAGAAGATTTTGAAGCAATTGTTAAAAAAACATTTGCAGATAATACTCCAACTGTGAAAACAGAAACTGATACCAAAGAAGAATCAACTGAAAAAGCAGAAATCAACACCGAAAACGAACCAACATTTGATTCCTTCAATGATATAAAACCAATGGGTATTAAATTAATTGAAGAAAAAGGATATGATTTCGAACACATATTAGCCTGGGTAATGAAAAACATCTTAAACAAAAGGTTAAAAGAAACAAAAGGAGATGACTTAATAACCAGTGAAAAAACAGTAACCCAAATGACAAAGGGTTTCTTCAGAGATTATTTCAAAGAAGAAAAAGCTGGATTTGAAACTAAGGATATTACAGCTGAAATAGAAAAAATTGCAATAGAAGAGTTTAAAAAAGAAGGCTTAACTATAGCAAATATTACTACCACTATTAGGACTCACTTGAAAAAATTACAACAAGACAAAAATATAACTTTTGACATGCCTAGCTTGAAAAAAGTATTCAGTCAAGTAGTAGAAATATCTGAAGAACACGCTCCTGATCTTTATGAAAAATGGAAAAACAATAATTCACTTGAAAAAGAACCTGCCATAACTGATCCTAAAACTAATACTTGTAAAATTGACGAAAAAGACAAAAGCAAAGTATTTGTAGAAGAAATAATATCGGTAAGTGATCCTAAATTTTGGGCTAAACACAAAAATGCTACATCCTTAGAAGAACTCCACGAACCCGCCTTGACTTTAATAAAGGCAGACAATTGGAAAAAAGCTTTATCTCTGTATTTACAAGTAATAGCATTAGGTGACATAAAAGAAGCCAAAGACTGGGATTCTGATGCAATTGCAAAATGGTTCATTGAAAAATATGAAGATGAAACAATTGAAAAAGATACAACAAATACTGAAAATGAAGAATCTAATGTAGAAGAAGATAAAGAAACTGAAAATGAAGAATCTAATACAGAAGATACTACAAAAAATGAGATTGTTGACAAACAAGATTTAGCTAATTTAATACTAGCCAAAAACAAAACTGACTTTAAACAATCTTTACAAGATATTATGACAGACAAAATTAACAATGATAAACTCAAAGATATCATTATTGAAGCCATACAATCTAAAGATAACGAAAGAGGCAATTATGTAAAGAAAATAGCTAAAATGAAAGAGCAAGGTTTTTCTGACATGATTGACGCTGCTAAAAGAAGAACTGAAAAACATGATGCTTAAAAAATAATTAAATATTGGCCTTAACGCTTCAAACTATTTTAAACCATGAGAAATTAAAAATGATTTATCCCATTTTATTTACCATGAGTAAAAATAATATCCTTTCAGTAGGATAGGCGTTTGGGCTTTTTTTAACAATCTAAAATAAAATATTATATGGAAGATCAAGAATTAATAATCAAAAGATGTATAAAAAGATCAGAAATAATAATCAAATCTAAAGCAGCAAACTTAAAAATTAAAAATGCTGAATTCTTTTTAAACCGTATACCTACATTATTTCCCTCACAAAAACATCTAAAACCATTACAAATAGAAATAGATAACTTTATAGATTCTTTAGAAAAAGAAATATCTAGATACTTAAAACCAATCTTCAAAAACAACAACATCAACATAAAGGATAAATTTTGGTTTAGTAGTAACGATCTACAATCTGGATATATATTTCTAAAAAATCAAACACAGGTATTATTTTTAAGTCCAACAAAAGAGGAAATAGGTAACGCTATAAATCCAGGTGACATTTTACCATACGAAAGAGTAAAAAGTATATTGTTAAATGTACTAAAAGCTCAATTAAATGTAAATATTGAAACTAAATATGCTAACGAAACTTTAAATCAAGAAAATGACAAATAAAAACACAAGAAGACGTAAACTTCAAAAAAAAATCAAAAAAATTGTAACAAAATCAGGTCAAGGGGAAAACACCCCACTCTCTAGAAAAGAAGCCACCGAACTACATTTCGACAGAAGATCATTAAACGACTAAACATGAAAAATGAAGAAATCAAAAAAGGAATGATTGTTGTAATAGGAGCAAAATCTACAACAATGGGTAACCTTCCTGGTGTTCCTACTAAAGTACTAGGAAAACCTGGTGAATTAGCAGATGAATTTGTTAAAATAACAGGTTACAAAATAAACCCTATACATAAAAGATTTATACTATGTGAAGCTGTACAGCCTACCTGTGGATCAGTACACTGTAATAATAAACCCGCTTATCAAGAAAATATAAGTGAATTAACAAAAGCAAATGAAAATCAAAAAAAAGTATATCATAACTTAAAATCAAAATAAAATGAAAAGCGAAATTCACGTTAACGAGTTTGTAAAAACCATTCTAGGATACATATTTTATGAAAAAATCAGAGAATTAGAAAAACAAAGTGGTAAAACACTTGTATACAGTACTCAAAATCAATTACAAATCATGAATGAGAATATACTTGAGTTAATACAAACTAACCCATACTCCTTCTTTGAAGTAATTGTTTTAGAAAACAAATGTGAGGATATAATAAATGCCAAACTTTCAATAAAAGTTAAAAATTTCAAACACTTTCAAGAAAATCGTAACCCAAGACACTATGTAATTGTCATCAATGATAATTGGAGTGATTTTAAAATATATCAAAAATCACTTAGTGGTGAATTCTTAATAGAAAAACCAATAAAAATAGAAATGAAAGAAGTAACCCTTTAACAACTACAAACATGATAGATTTAATAAAAAACACAATAAAAAACAACTGGGATAAAGAAATCTTCGTAGGAATTAAAATAAAACACTTCTTTCAAAAAATAATGCAAATATACAATCTACTAACTTTACTAAAAGCAGATAATACCACCAAGGTGGGAATTTATGCCCAAAACAGTACAAGTTGGTTAGCTGTATACTTAGCATCATTATTAAAAGGTGTAACTACTGTTATAGTACCACCAAAAATGACTGAAGTCGACATAAAACATTACCTAGAGTTAACAACAATAAATTACTTATTTACAGACATAGATTGCCCATTTTTATGCAGTAATCGTCCAAATTACATTCTACCTTTAAAGATTGTATTCAATATAGCAACCCTTGAGGTATATAGAGTTAACTCTACAGTAAAAAACTCTTTACTTGACTTACAAGTATTAGCATCATCTAAAGATTTTTTCAATAATTATCTACCTGTCTATACCAAAGACACAATAGACCAATTATTACCTGATCTTGAATACCCCAATGATGCAGAATGTGTAATTACTCCTACTTTAGGTACAGATTATCCTGAACAAAAGCATGTAGTATACTCTAGTGCAAATATAAAAAGACTTATTGAAGAAGCTGGTATAGTGTTACCTTTTAACAAAAATGACACATTACAAATTGATGCTTGCTTTTCAAGATTTCATTTCATAGCTGCATTAATACCCTTCATTAAAGGTTGTATACTTGACATGAATTTTTCATCTAACTATCACTATTCTATCTGTACAACAGAAACTTTTAACAAAAGATGGCACAGAGATGTGCAACCTCTTTTGTATAGCAAAATAGCAAATTACTTTTTATCAAAAAAATCATTTTACTGGTTGTATTCAATGCTATCAATATCTAAACTAAAGAAGTCTTATAACAGCCTTGACTTTAAAGGCGTTATTGTGCTAAATAGTGAATTAGATGAAGGCAAAATGAATATGCTCAGAAATAGTAATCTTCAACTATACACTACTTATGGTGCTCAGGAAACACCACTAGTAGCTATAAATGACTATAGTACTAAAATACTACGCAGAAAAAACTGTGCAGGTGTACTATTAAACAACTATAGACGTAAAATACACAGTGGTACTAAAGAATTAGTATTACTTTCAAACTTTATGTTTAGTCATTATTATGGAGATCCTAGTTGGACTGATCTGACAAAAACAGAAGATGGTTATAAAACAGGAGACATTGCTTTAGTAGATGCAAACCATTTATTCATCTACGGAAGAAGAAATTCTGCCTTTTTAAATAGTAATAACATACTAATGACATCTGATGAAATAGAAAGACACATAAACTCTTTCCCTTTCGTTAAAGAATCTATAGTATTTGCTGATAACCAACAACTCTATTTAAGTGTAAATTTAGATAGAAATTTCCTTGAAAGCCAAAACATGGGACTAATAGAAGCCAATAAATTCTTACAAGAATTTTTAATTAACATCAATACCAGATTTAAATCTTTTACAATAAAGAAAATAAATCAAACTTCTAAACCATTTATCAAAACTTTTGGTAATACAATTAAAAAACATTTATATAGAGGAAACATAAAAACCCTCTATTAAAACAGACAGTTGTGAAACTCACTCAAGCCCCTTAAAACTTGGGTGAGTCCACAACAAGTCACCATCATTCGTTTGCCCCTAAGCCAACAGCCGCTTAATCAAATTAATATACCACAAGAGTAGTGGACTATATTAACAAGAAGACAAACGTTAGCAGATCATAAACTGAGGCCTATGTAAAGACGGTTATTGTTGGGGCAACCACACATGTGCAAACTTCATAACTATTACAAGCCTGGTACACTCTGTTATATCCGACTGGGATAAACAAAAAGTCTTTTTATGAACAACATTATGAATAGCGGACAAGGTGGAATACCTTGGAAAAATATCACTCTGCTAAAGCTATCGAAGAAATGCTAAGAGAAAGAATAAACGTAAACTTTTTTATTGGGGAGGACAAGACCGGTCAAGATCTGGAATGATAAACAGCCGGAATTGCAATAAAACATGTAAAACTGTTTTACTTAGGGAGGTAAATATATAAGCGTAGGTCTATGGACTAGCTGCGATTGCTAGTACCTCTAGGTACGCCCTAGGGGGATAAAGCTGAATAATCATATACGAGAAATAAAACTTCTCTAACTCATTAAATTCAGCATCAGAATTTTTGTAAACTTATCATCAACAACCATTGATAAAATGAGGAACTAAAGACACCGTGATAAAAGAAACGAAAAATTGAGTATTGTGTTCTTTGAAAAAAAAGAAGCACCCTCGAAGTATCCTTATAGCGTTATATACAATAAAAGAAATATAACAATCTCTTAGAACAACTACACAGGGCCGCCTGGGAACGGTATTGTATTTCAGAAGCTTGTTAGTGACACTACACTGTACCTTTAATAAGTACAAGAACTAAACGAACAATACCTAGATTGAAAAGTTGCGCTAATTATATTTGTTTAGCGAAGAAGATTAAACACAAATGGCTACTATCGCCTGCCGTTAACAGGTGAATTGAAATTAAAAGTGGAAATCTAACCTTCACTTATCGCAAGTGAACATAACCACCAATGTAGAAAAAGCATATCAATCCCTATTATTTTCACTGTTTTTATTATAATAAACTATGAAGTAACATATCCAAGAGAACCTTAATGTACAACAGATTACATATAAAGAGTAGTTCAAAGGAGTCCCACCGTAACTGGGATGTCATTTATGACTTCGTAGGTTTGAATCCTACTGTGAGCCATAGTGTAAAAAATAAAATGAATTTGGATAATAGCTCTTAACAAAACAAAAAAACAGCCGTGATGCTAACAAACTAACATATCAGATTTTAAGATAACACATGTAAAAACTCGCAGCACATATTTTATAGCGAAACAGTATTGTAAAATGACACTTATAGTCAGGTTATGCTTAAACAGCTTTGTATATGAGTTACATATACCTTCTAGTAACAGCATTAACTGTGAAGTCGAAACCTAACGTTGTAAGGTCTCATTAACTTTACAATCAAACATATATATATGAATATGGAATAGAGCCTGCTTGAAACACAGGATATATAAGCACTAATGACTGAATATTACTATTTGAGATAATCACGAGAGTGATAAATTTTATTAATACAACACCAACAAAGTAAAAATTGTGAGTAGAATGAAAGTTGACAACAAACAATAGGGTTTTTCGATCGAACCGTAATTAGAAATCGAACCAAGACATGAAGACTAAGATAGAGTGATAGCAATTCCATAGAATGATATTTAACGAGTGAATTAACGAGCGTGTAGTTCAGAAGCTTGCGAATCGAGTTTGCTTTACTTAACAAGCGTTAAGAAAAATAACAAAACTAAAATACATTTTTGAGATATGACAAATATTAACAAACAGTAACAGTATGAATGGTTCTATATCGTAATTAAACGATGGTGTTCTCAATGCACTATCATTCTATCCTTCAATACTTTAACCTTCTAAATAAAACAAAATGTATGTAATCAAAACAGTTTACAAACTGATAAAAAAAGACATCCCGGTGATAATTAGCAATCAAATTGTTGAAGATCCTGGAGTAGGTGGACTTAAACTTGTTTACAAGGTAACACAATATATAGCCAAAGAAATTAAATTAGGGAAAAAACTTATTTATATTCCTTGGAATGGTTCTTTCTTTTCTCCAAGAAAAGTTATAACAAGTATATTTTTACGTCCATTTAAAACATATTGGAGTGAAACAAGACCAAAAGAATTACCTAAAAACTTTTGGGGTAGTAAAAACCACCCATTAACTAACATGTGGGTAGAACTACACAATGACTATAAAAGCACAAAAGAAAGCGGACTTCGGATGATGAAACAAGAAATCCGTGATCACAACTTTGTTAGACATTTAAAAAATAAGGACAAAAAATTCATTATTATTATCAACAATTAAATCAAAAAACAAGATGAACAACGAACAACACAAAAACAAAGAAGTATTAAACATCAGTGTTAATCTGGATGCCATAAGACAAGCTGCGTTAAACGTAGATGAAATGGACAACCTGATGATAGAACTTGATGCTGTAGATGTAAGAAGTCTAAAATTAGACGACCAAATATTTGGATTTACATCTAACCCTGTAAATGACCAAACGAAAGTTGAAACACCAAGCACTCTTCGTTATATAGCTATCAAACCGATAGTTGTAAGTGGTTTAAATAATACAGTAAAACCAGGCTTTATAACTATCAATGGTGATATTGATATACCAAAAACAGAAAAGAAAGCTACCAACCTTGCAAACACTTTCGTTTGTAGTGAAGGTGAAGCTAAAGCAATTGCCCAACTTCTTACTAAAATTGAGTATGATAAAGCTTGTGCTATTGCAAAAGAGGCAGAAGAAGTTAAAGTATTTCTGAAAAAACAATCAGAAGATAACAGATTTTAAAAATATAAGGGGTTGCGCTGTAGCCCCTTATTTTACTTTTAATTAATCAAAAAATACTGTCATGAAAAAATCAATAATCACATTTATGTTATCGTTTGTGTTTATATTGTTTAGTTTGGGTCAAACCGATACTACCCAATATACAAATGATAATCCAGTACAATTTGAATTCAAATTTCAGAATCCTAAACTATTAGTAAGTGATCAAAGAAATGTAGAAGTATTCACCGAAGCTTTAAAAAATAATCTATTAACCAATAATAGTTTAAAAGAAGCTTTAGATGGTACTAACATACATCTACAAAGTCTCATTGATTTACAAAACAAAATAGAAGATAGAAAAGAGGTGTCCACTATGGACTACTTGAGTCAAAAAACTGAAATGAGTAAATCAGATATACAAACCATTTTCGATAAATATAACAAAACACAACTAACAATCGGTATAATCTTACTTATATTAACCTTATCCGCTTACATTAAATTAGTAGTCGGTGAAAGATTAGACTGGAAACACTATTTAATGGAATGTTCAACATTAGTGGCTCTATTGTGGTTAATCTATAAAGTACTGAATTCAGTATTTCTAGAATTACTTAACCCTGATTACGTTGATCTAACCCGTATTATCCAATTAATCTCATGAACACAATAAGTTTAAATCCTTTAATAAGAAAAAGGATTAAAATAATGACAAAATCACTATTGCCAAAGGTGGGTTACGTAAAAATAACTCGCCATGGCTTAGTGACATTAAAGACTAAACGATGGTCTTTAAAATCAACAAAACTAACAGTAACTGATTTATGCTTATCTGAACTACCTAACCGGATAGCTCAAAGTGCAGCTAGAAACAATTCAGGTAAAGATTATAATTTATTATTTAAAAAAACTATTGCAGCTTATTTAGAAAATAAATATGATCTAGCAGACTACATATGGGATATTTTTATTAAATACCATATGAATGTACCCGCCATAGTCAAAATACCCAACCTGAAAAAGACTTTAGAAAAAAAACAATTACTGCCTGTATTAACTATTTTTACATACAACAACAAGTATGGGATACATAAAATATTCAAAAATATGAATAAACGTGACTTTAAAAGAAAAAGAAAAGATTTAGTTAGTAAAATTAAAGCAATACAATTTAACATTCCAACTATTATACCAAGGAATGTATTTATGTTGTCTTTAAGATAAAACATCTAATACAAAATAGGCGTCCCATAGGACGCTTGTCTATCAAGTAACTACCTTCTCGAGGTGATAGATGTAAGTACACAACCGTGGAAACTAAACGTTAACCACAAAGCAATCAATTCCTAAATCAAGATTTGTGTAACTATACGTAACTCAATAACGTATAAAGAGAACTTAAGTAAGTAGAGCGAAACATCTCTGCAAAGTGAAACCAAATCATAATTTATGAAGAAGACATTAATAATGTTGATTTCTATATTATCTTTAAATCTTGCACTACCTATTACAAGTATGACTCGTAATGATTTTACAATACTTGAAATACAAAATCTTGCAATAGAAAAACTAATTAAGATACATAATATTATTTATGGTAATAATACCATACCTAACATATCAACATTAGACCATTGGGACAATATTCCAATATATTCCCCAATTAAACTAAGTCAATTAAAACGAATATCTAGTCAATTTGGCTTTAGACGACATCCCATAAGTAAAAAATGGCGTATGCACAGTGGTATAGATTTTGCTACTGAATTAAACTCCGATGTAATAAATACTTGTGATGGCGTTGTAAACTTTATTAAAAAATCCAAACTTGGATATGGTAATAGAGTAATAATAAAACACGCAAATGGCTATAAAACCAAATATGCACATTTAAATGACATATTCGTTGAAATAGGACAAAATGTAAAATCAAATGAAGTAATAGGAACAATAGGTTCGACTGGTTACAGTACTGGTCCTCACTTACACTATGAAATATCTAAAAATGAAACACCAATTGATCCAATGTCATTAATTTGTAAACAAAATAAAAATAAAAAAGAATACATTTCAAAATTGATTGCTTTGAACAATATATAAATGCTTGGTATACATTATATAACCACTGACTCGACAATCAGTACCATAAATCAAATTGAACATGAAAAAAAAGTTACAGTTAAAAACTATACTGAAACTAAAAATAGATTTAGAACAATCAATCATCGAATACGATAACGAAATCGTTAAATATGATAGCAGAGCTGACATGAAAATAACCAGTTTACTGGAAACTCTCAAAACATTACAAACACAGCTATTAAGTTTAAAAGAAACTATCCAAACTGCTAACAAAGCCAAAGGTAAAGACGGAAAAACAAACAATTACTACATTTTCCACCTTTCTAATCTGAAACGATTAAAAGAAGTATATAGCAATCTTGAATCTAATGATAGAGATACTTCAGAATTTTCAGACGATGAAATTGATGAATTTATTAGACAAAACGGTAAAGAAATAGAAGAAACGAAAGAAAAATTAAAAGATTTCAATAATAAAGTTATTAGCGTTGAACTCAACGAAGAAATAAAAACTATGATAGCATCTTCCAAAGCATGGGAAAATATCTAGTAATATACTTTATTTAAAGCACAAAAGGGTTATGGAGTAAAATTCATAACCCTTTTTAATTTAAAATCAAACCCCATGACACAAAAAGAAGAATTAAAAACACTAAGAACTATACTCTGGAAAATAGGATATGCTACAATAGGAGCACAAAAAGATGGTGGTAAGAAACTTCAAACAATAATAAATCACATAAGATATCAATATTGTTATCCACAAAGTCATTCAACTCCAGATCAAACAGAAAAAGAACTTGAAAAAATTAGAACAAATTCTTTAATCAGATTAAATAAACTATAATCAAAAATGATAGATTTATATAAACAATTTATTTAAAATTTAATCAAAATGAGAAAAAATCATCCAGAATCAATAATAGCAATATTTATCAGAGAAGTTAATATCCAAGATCTTATTGTACGTTGGTTTGCTAATGAAAAAATCCTTGGTTTTTCCATGAACAAAACAATAAAAGAAATAACTGACAATATACTAAAAATAACTCAATACTGGTACGACAACAATAACTTGAGATTCTCTCAAGTGTTAGTAATCATGGGTTATATTCCACTTATGCCAGGAGATTGGTATCTAGAAACAGATCTAGATATACTAAGAATACATAACATAAATGTAATAAAGGAAATTGCAAAAATACGTGCACAAATATATATGTCTTTGAAAGATGCACATTTAGATAAACCATCAAAGACTACTCAATAACTTAAATTAACGATCAATAATGGAAAAAAGAACTGTTATCAGAGTGAGGTATCGAAACAAATCAGGTACACTAAGTCGACCTCATAAAATCCAAAAGATCCTTTTTAAAGACAATGTTATTAAATACTTTAACATGAACAGGAAATGGGAAATTGATCCTACTACCTTTGTCACAACTTGGAACTTTAAACAAAAAAAGTGTAAACCAACAAAACAAGAAGCAATACGTGAAGTAATACGAGTTCGTTTCTTCAAATGGGAATTTGACGCTATTACTAAAAAGTTAGGTAGACCAACCAAAGTTTATAAATATATTTTAAATGGCAAAATAGAATATAAAGAATATACAACAAAAGGTAAATATGGAAAAATCATAGATCCAACTATCTTTACAACTGATTGGGTATCAGGACCTATTCCTACTCCTAAACCAAGTAGAAAATACACCAAAGAACAACTCAAAAAATTTGGTTATTCTGATGAACTTATTGAAAAGATACATCGTAATTGGTCTGCTAAAACAGTAGAATTGTTATGTAAAAAATGTGGAAAAGATAACCTAACCTTAGAGAAGTCTCGTAAATTATATGAGAAATATGAAAATACTCACGACATAGTTACTAATGAACCTGAAATTGCAAAATTTATAACCAAACACAAAGCAGATGAAAAAGAAGCTAAAAAACACGTTGTGCATATGGGTAAACATACTCATAAAAAAAGAAAAATAAATTACAAACCTAATTCCAGACGTGGTAGAAAAATGGCTAAAAAAGGATTACCTCAATACAAAGATGATCAAAAACTGGTAAATCAAACAAAACAACACAACAAAAAACAACAATCAAAAAACCAGAAATTCAAAGAAAGAAGAGGTTAAACCAT
>Ga0307992_1001691_pt1 | contig 12930 bp, 7 predicted proteins | sample EllFjometagen133_FD_203162 | JGI IMG/M metagenome (GOLD analysis project Ga0307992, IMG submission 203162) | Marine microbial communities from Ellis Fjord, Antarctic Ocean - #133 | ecosystem: Environmental > Aquatic > Marine > Unclassified | place: Southern Ocean | collected 2014-10-08
GATTGCCTTGATCAACATCTGAAATATTAGGCTAAATTCCACAACTGCTCCCATTCCCTCTGTTCATGAATGTCTATTGAATTATGTTGATATTATTACGCTCGAGAAGATGTTGCTTGTCCAGCAATACCTGTTCTCAATGAATGAGTTCGAATCCACTTTTCGTGAGAATGTTACAATGACATACACGAATATGATTCTCCCCACCAGTTGGTCAATCGTGCTGAAATGTAGTTGTTCAGTATATTATATCAAGGGATATGAAGATTGTAACTACAGCTATTTGAACGACACCTGAAATTTAGCCTGCCCAATCGTAGCCTGCTTGTCCATCGTAGCTTAAAAAGCGTAGACGGACGGAACGGTATTCCTGTCATATTGTGTCATAGTATGGCAACTTTGGTAGGATAGAATGAAAGAAATATCAGTTACTTCTCAATAGATTCCCATGCTTCTACGATCGCTTTGGGAATAGGATAATTGAGAAACTTTTCTTTAAGCTTATTCTCCATAGCATTAACATTTTCTTGAACTTGCCTATAGGCGGCCTCAAGGAAGGATTTGCCCTCTAAGAGCTCAAAAAGACGGAAATTAAATTCCTTGTCCAGGTGCTCCACCTCTTTGACAAGCGCATAAATTTCTTTTGAGTTAAATTCTTTGCCCAGTCGTTTATGTGATAAGAAAAGATAAGTAGTCGTCCCGAGCAATAATTCCTTGCTCTTTAGCCCAATCTTATTTTGAAGCGTAATGGAGTTTTCTAAATATTCACCTGCTTTTTTGTAGTCACCCTTTTCGTAATAAATAATACCAACATTAAAAAGTGAATCCACCCTCCCCCTTTTATCATCAAGCTCCTCTTTTATCTCAAGTGAACGAATAAAGCAGTCCAAGGACTTATCGTAATGACCTTTTTTATGATGAATAATCCCAATACTATTCAGTGAATATCCAATCGTTTGTTTATCGTTTAGCTCCATACACAGATTATGTGAGCAAGTGAAATTGTCCAAAGCCTTACTATAATCTCCCTTTCTGTCGAAAATAATCCCCAAACTATTCAGTGAAGCAGCTCTCCCCCCTTTATCATCAAGCTCCTCCTTTATCTCAAGTGATCGAGTGTGATAATCCAGAGACTTATCGTATTCACCTTTTCGTTCATAAATCAGGCCGATATTGTAAAGTGAAACACCTATCCCGTGTTTATCGCCAAGTTCTTCTCTTATTGCAAGGGAGCGCGAGTGGTAAGCCATAGCCTCATCATGTTCACCTTTTTCAAAGTAGATAATACCAATGTTATTCAGCGAAACACTTACCCCTTGATCATTACCAATTTTGTCTGCTTGATTTAGCGCTTTTTCAAAAAAATCCTTCGCCTTTTCATAATCACCGGAGTAATGATACGACAATCCTAAACCTAACTTCGCTTGAAATAGTGTTTCATCCAATTCAATGGCTTTTTGAAAGAGTCCGCGGGCAACCTCTGTATCTTCAAGATTTTGTCGTTTTGCATATTTATATTTTGCTCTGAGATAATACTCATAAGCCTCAGTATTGATCGGAATTTCAGTTGAGCCTACAGCTTTGCCAATATTGAGAGCTTTAAGGAAATCCTCTGAGAGTTTGCTCTTGATCATCGTAAGCTCTTCCCAGGGCTCCTGCCATCTATCTGACCATATAATTGTATTACTTTAGGTGTCTTGTACTTCGATGGAAAGCTGGAATAGGTCTCCGTATTTCCATAACATCCCACTTATAATGTATCTCACATGCAGTCTGTGAGCTGTTTGTTCTGATGACAACTTATCTACATCTATAGCTTCAATATCCTTCATGCTGGCGACTCTGATCTTTCCGGCACTTGATAGATCAGTAATCAGATCAGCTGTGATTCCATAGGCATAGAAGGCATTTTCATCCTTGCCTTTGTTTTTAAGTGGCAAAACTGCCACAGATGGTACCTCATCATCAGAATGGAGTTGTATCTTGTTGTCTTCATATTCTTTTGGATCAGGTTGTTTGAGGTTCTCAGCTTTGAGAGCAAATACCTCAATTAGACGTCCAACCCCCTTCAGTTGTTGTAAACCAAGGGGAATCCCATCAATCCCATTCTTCTTTATGAGTTCATCAAAGACAATTTTGGATACACAGACCCCACCAACCGGAGCGATGCTTTCCAATCTTGCGGCAACGTTCACTACATCACCAAAAACATCTTTCTTCTCAAAAAGGACCTGACCACTATGGACACCCACCCTGATGTTCAAATCAGAATCAGCATAAATAGCCTGCTGAAGCCTCACAGCACAGTTTGCTGCATCTACTACTGAACTGAAATATGAGAGTGTACCATCACCCATTTCTTTAACGAAGGTTCCACGATTCGCGTTTAGCAGAGCTTTCAGAATTGAGCGTTGGTTTTGAATCATCATGAGTGCTGAATCTTCATCAGCAGACATAGCCTTGGTATATCCAGCAATATCTGTGAACATGATAGCTGCCAGTTTGCGCTGAGGAGCTGAAGTAGATTGGTTCATTACTTCCCCTTTGTACGTCTAAAGATGAAGCAATATAGCTTTAGAGCGGAAAATCTCCAAATCGGACCGAATCAATAAATGATATTGGGAATCAGAAAAGAGCCTGCCCAAACGTAGCCTGCGGAACGGTATTCCTGTCATATGGTGTCATACTATGGCAGGATAGAATAATAGACAGATTAATTACTTCTCAGTAGATTCCCAGGCAGCAATAATTTCTCTATTTGTACGAACCTTATTAAGAAATGATTCTTGATGATTCTTTTTGATGTAAGTTCCTGCTCTAAGCATAACATCATCGTGAGCCATTTGGATATAGAGCATCGAGTTTTCCATTTGATCCAATTTCAAGCAGACCCGATACAAGTTCCAATAAAATCCTGCTATGACACCTTCCCAAAGTTCAACTACCGAATTATGTGTGAGTGTCATTTCAATTTCACTTAGGATAACATTAGCTGTGTTCATATCCCCTGATTGTAGACTGCACCACGCAACCTGACAATCTATAAAGAGTGATAAAGTAGTGTCCTCGAGTACCTGTAAACCTTCTTTTGCCTTCTCGTATTCGATCAATGATTCAACATAATCACCCATATCCCTATAAACACCGCCAAGAGTGAAATGGGACCACCCAATTTCAGCTTGGTCGAATCGGTTTTCTGGAACCATGTTTTTTGAGGCTGAAAATGCGAGTTTAAAATATGTCAGAGCTTGCTGGTATTCACCCTGCTCCTGGTAATTTTTACCCATATTTCGGTATGCTCGCAGAAGTTCGCGGTCATCCTCTAACACCTTACATACATCCAGTGAGCGTTGGAAGTACGATTGAGCTACATCATACATACCGATTTTTGAAGAAGATATACCTAAGTTAATTAGGATTTCCCGAGCCCCATTTATATCGTTTACTTTTTCTGAGTATGATAGAGCATTTTTGTAATATTCAGCAGATTTCTCACGATCTTTTTTCCATGAATATGCGACACCGATAATGTTCAATATTCGACCAGTTAAATTGTCATTTCCTACTCTTTCACTTTCAGCCAAAGCCTTCTCGAGTAGACTGAAAGCCTTATCAAATGAAAATTGTCGATAGTAGGTGTTCGCCAACTGCACTTTGGCCATTATGAAATGTGGATCAATTTCAAGAGCTTGTTTGAAAAAGCCTTGAGCAATAACTTCATCTTCTTCATTCATTCTATTTTCATATCTGTATTTGCCCTTGAGATAATACTCGTAAGCTTCGGTGTTCGTTTGAATGTCTTTTGTAACACCACCCTTGGCAGCACCAATATTCAATGCCTGGAGGAGACTCTCTGTGAATTTGCTTTTGATATTCGTTAGTTCATCCCAGCGTTCCTGCCACCTATCTGACCAAACAACCGAGTTGTGCTTCGTGTCATCCATCTCAATGGAAAGCTGGAACATATCCTCATGCTTCCAGAGCATACCATTCACGATATAGCGGACATGTAACTTTTTAGCTGCTTCTTTAGACGATAAGTTAGTAACATTAGCAGTAGCAATATCATCCATACTAACAACCCGAATCTTTCCAGCCCGAGATAGATCAGAGATCAGATCAGCCGTGATTCCATATGCATAGAAGGCATCTTCTTCCTTACCCTTGTTTTTAAGTGGTAAAATGGCTACAGACGGGACTTCATCATCAGAATGAGGTTCTACCTTATGTTCTTCATACTCTTTTGGGTCAGGATGAATTAGATTTTTAGCCTTTAGAGCAAATACATCAATGAGTCGTCCAACTCCCTTCAGCTGCTGCAAACCCAGAGGAACACCATCAAACTCTTTTTTATTCAGTAGTTCTTCAAATACAGACTTGGATACGCAAACTCCTCCAACTGGGGCCATACTTTCTAATCTGGCAGCTACGTTCACCCCATCACCGAACACATCCTCATCATCAAAGACAATATCGCCGATATGGACACCTACCCTCAAATTCATATCTGTGTCATCATACGTGGCTTGTTGGAGCTTTACAGCGCAGGTGGCCGCATCTATAGCTGATGGGAAATAGGATAGGGTTCCGTCACCGATTTCCTTAACGAAGGTACCATTACAATCAATGATTAGGGGTTTAAGAATTGCTCTCTTTCTTCTAAGTGTGGCAAGAGCAGTCTCTTCATCGGCAGACATAGCTTTGGTATAGCCAGCAATATCTGTGAACATGATAGCTGCAAGTTTGCGCAGTGGTGTGGAAGGTGATGACGTCATTTCTGTATTTCCCCCCACGCTTCTACGATTGCTTTGGGTATTGGATAATGGAGGAATTTCTCATTGTATTCCAAACCATGGGCTTTTTCTTGGACTTGTTTGTATGCAGTTTCAAGATAGCCTTCTTCATCTAAAAGTTCATAGAGACGGAAGTTTAATTCATAGTCCGTCTCCTCTAAATCTTTGATAAGTGTATCGATAACATCTCGGTCAAATTCTTTGCCCAGCTGTTTATTTGACAGGTAGCAATAGACGGTGGTTACAATAAACTCACCGCCTTTCAGGCTAAGTTCTTTTTGAATGGTAATTGCTTTTTCAAAATCCCGGATGGCTTGAAGATAATCTCTTTTTTGGTAATATATTCTTCCCGTCCTAATCAGTAGATGGGCAATCCATAGTTTATCACCAAGTTCTTCTTTTATCTCAAGAGAGCGATTGAAGTAATCCAAAGCTGTATCATATTTGCCTTGTTCATCGTAAATAAAAGCTATACAAGAGAGTGAATATCCGACCCCTGCCTTATTACCAATATCCTTCTGAATCTGAATGGCCCTAACGTGGTAATCCATAGCCTTTTTAAGGTCATTTATTTGATGATATATATTTCCGATGCTATCAAGTGAAATGGCTACCCCGCGCTTATCATCAAGTTCTTGTTTTATCTCAAGTGAGCGAGTATAGCAATCCAATGCTTTTCCAAGTTCTCCTTCTCGGCTATGATTATTCCCCATGTTATGTAGAGTTGCGCCTAAACCTGATTTATCTCCAAGCACCTTATAAATCTTACGTGCACGCAAAATGTAATCCATCGCCTTCTCCGGCTCACCTTGCTTCCAGTAGATTCCACTTATGCTCCTCAGCGAATCTGCAACCCCCTGTTTATCACCGAGTTCATTTGCCTCAATTAAAACTTTTTGATAAATGCCCTCTGCTTTAACGTAATCACCCATTTTGAAATGAGACCATCCCAATCCAATCTTTGCTTCAATCAATCTGTCATCCAGTTCGATAGCTTTTCCATAGAGTCCTTGGGCAATCTTTATGTCCTCAATATTTTGCCGCATCTCATGTTTGTATTTACCCTTGAGATAATACTCATAGGCTTCTGTATTGGTCTGAATTGTGTTTTTCCAAACAGCTGCATCAAGATTAAGTGCTTTCAGAAGACTTTCAGCTAGTTTGGCTTTGATGGTTGATAGCTCTTCCCATCGCTCCTGCCATCTGTCAGACCAAACAACAGAGCTGGTTTTCGTGTCATCCATCTCAATGGAAAGCTGAAACATATCCTCATGCTTCCAGAGCATGCCATTCACGATATAACGTACGTGTAATATTTTAGCTGCCTCTTTAGACGACAGCGCAATTACATCAGCAGTTGCAATATCATCCATACTGACAACCCGAATCTTCCCTGCTCGAGACAAATCAGAGATCAAGTCTGCTGTGATTCCATACGCATAGAAAGCATCTTCTTGCTTGCCCTTGTTTTTAAGTGGTAGGACTGCTACAGAGGGGACTTCATCATCAGAATGTGGTTCTACCTTATGTTCTTCGTATGCTTTCGGGTCAGGTTGTTTGAGTTTCTCTGCCTTTAGCGCGAAAACATCTATGAGTCTCCCAACACCTTTTAGTTGCTGCAACCCCAGGGGAACACCGTCAAACTCCTTCTTATTCAGAAGTTCTTCAAAGACAGACTTTGATACGCAGACCCCACCAACCGGGGCTATACTCTCTAACCTTGCCGCAACATTGACACCGTCCCCAAATACATCATCATCATCAAAGACAATATCGCCGATATGGACACCTATTCTCAGATTCATATCGACATCATCATAAGTAGCTTGTTGGAGCTTCACAGCACAGGTTGCAGCATCAATGGCTGATGGGAAGTATGAAAGCGTTCCATCACCTATCTCCTTTACGAACGTACCATTACAATCAGTGATAAGTGGTTTGAGGATTGATCTCTTTTTTCTGAGTGTGTTGAGAGCTGTTTCTTCATCTGCAGACATAGCCTGCGTATAACCAGCAATATCCGTGAACATGATTGCAGCAAGTTTGCGTAGTGGTGATGAAGTAGCTTGATTCATTACTCCCCCTTTATGTGTAGATATGAATCAATATAACCTTGGGGAAGAATTTCTCCAAATTAGGTGGAATTAATAAATGGTGGTACTTGTCAGAAAAAGAGCCTGCCCAAACGAAGCCTGCGGAACGGTATTTCTGTCATATTGTTGCTAATCAAGTGATGATTCTCTGTTGATTTCTTTTTCCACATGTAACTGATAATCATCATAATCCAACCGATTTGAAATGTCCAATGCGATATTAAAATGCTTAAGTGCCATTTCTTTTAATCCTAAAGCGCTGTATGTGTACCCAGTGGCCATATTACTGTACATTGTGCCATTGATGTCACCATGAAGCTCTTTCAACTCTAATGATTCTTGGTGATATATGAGAGCTTTGTCATACTCACCCATATGGAAGTAATAATTGCCAAGCTCCTGAAGAGATCGTCCTTCCTCAAATTTATTTTTATTTTCAATGGAGACACGAAGAGCTTTTTCAAGATAAATTTTAGATTGCTCAAAATCGTGTTTGTCGAATGCTATGAATGCCAATGACCTCATAGGCGCGGCAAATGTGTTATCTATTTCAATCGCTCTAGATAACATCTCTTCAGCAATTATTACATCTAATGAATCCTTCTGATTCAGCAAGAGATACTTACTTTTTAAGAAATATTCGTAGGCTTCTGCATTAATTGAAGGCTCAATATCACTCTTTTGGGAATTGAGATCAAGACTGGTAAGTATTTTTTGTGCAAGCATAGCAGTAATGGTACTCGCTTCCTTCATTGGTTCATTCCATTTTTCAGCATAAATGGTTTTTCCTGAAGCCATTTCAATTAATTGGGTCTTTAGCTTAAAGTTGTTTTTTGTATTATTTAAACTGCTCAGAAGTAAAAATTTTACACGTAATTTTTTTGCAATTTCAGATAGTGGTAGAACTGATTCAGCATACTCCAATATCTCTTTCATTGGTGCAACACGAATCATTCCTGCGCTGGCTACTTCTATGATTACGTCTTCAGTTATTCCCCTTGCCCAGAACTCATCATCCTCGCTCCCCAGGTTTTCCATATAAAGAATACCAATAGATGGAACTTCCTGATTTTTATCGATAATGGTATAGAGCCCCCCCACAGCAAAGAAGAGAATCAGAATTGCAGTAACAATTATTTTTTGGTTGAACCAAAGTTTTTTAACATCTTTTTCTAATTTGGCGGTGACCAAACTTAGATCGGTCTCAGGTAAGCCATGAGAGATTAGGCAATAAATTGCCACTTCTTGTTTAACACCTTTGAATTTTGGTTTTCCGATATATTGTGTAGTAATCTCGGGAGTGCCAGAAATATCTCTTTGTACCTTATCCGAAACTACTATCCCACCTAGAGCCGCAAAGGGTTCGAGTCTTGCAGCAATATTTACATCGTCTCCGAATACATCACCATCTTTAGCTAGTATGTCTCCTTGGTGGATACCAATACGGAGGTTTAGATTATCTATTTCCTTGGTTACTTTTTGAATCTCAATAGCACAGAAGACTGCATTTTTACTACTTGAGAAACTGAGGAGTAAGCCATCACCAATTTCTTTTAGCCACTCACCATCAAACTGTTTAACAATGGGTTGCAGAATCTCTCTTTGGTAATCTAGAAGCTTGAGAGCTTTTTCTTCATTTTCAGCGGATAAAGCTGTAAAACCAGCAATATCGGTGAACATTATTGCAGCTAGTTTGCGTATTGGTGATGAAGTAGCTTGATTCATTACTCCCCCTTTGTGTGTAGATATGAGGCAATATAGCTTTAGGGAAGAGCTTCTCCAAATCGGGCGGAATCAATAATTCTGGTGACGGTTAGAAATCAGCCTGCCCAAACGTAGCCTGCGGAACGGTATTCCTGTCATATTGTGTTAACATTTGGGAACAGATTTAGATTGGTTCTATTTATTCTTTAAGGATTCCCATGCAGAAATGATCTCACTTGTTTCTGAATTTTCCGTGAAATAGTGTTGACGCTCTCTTTCTTCACCCAGTTTCTCTAATTCTTGCATGACTTCACCATATGCAATCTGAAGGTACGCAGCAGCTTTTTTGGGTTTTTCTTTTGCTTTATAGACTTGAGAGAGATTCCAGCAAATCTCGACAAGCATATATCCAGATATTTCTGCTGAGTCAAATGCTGAATCCAATACTTGGGCCTCAGCAAAGGCATCCGCTTCGATTCCCGACTTTAATGCTGATAAGGCAACCCAGGACCTAGTGTAAGCCATTCTTTGGGGATGCTCGGTTTCAGTCCATAATTCAAGTGCTGTGTTAAAGTAGCCCAATGCCTCAGAATATTTCCCCTGCTTATGTTTAATAATCCCAAGCCCGAAATGACCTCGGGCATTGTTGTCTACAAACCCCTTTTTCTGCGAAAGAGCGATAACATCTCTGTATTTCTGAATCGCCTTAGTATCATCCTTTAACCAGATGGCATAAATCTCGGCGATGTCAATGAGAGTAAATCCTTCTATGTCTGGAATCTCTAACTCCTGCCATATTATTACAACTCTTTCAAGTAAATCTAATGCCTCTTGAAATTGATCTTGTTCAAGTTCGTACCATGCTAATCGAGTCATTGAAAATGCTTCAATCGGTTTATTCCCAAGTTCACGTGCTTCATTGAGTACATCCCTTGTTAATGAAATTCCTTCAGCAACGTTTTTTGACCGAATGAGAATGATACAAATGCTATTGTTGCAGATTAATTTATTAAATCTATTACCTAGCTTCTTGGCTATTTCCAATGCGTTTTCAGTGTAAACCCGGGCTTGATCTAATTCATTTAGCATCATAAAGTTACCACCCATCACACGAAGAACCTCAGCTTCACCAAGTCGGTCTTGAAGTCTCTTATATGCGTCTAATGCCTGGGGTAAGTACTCCATTGACCCTTTCACATCTCCCTTACGGTGATACACAAGCCCGATATGGTGCAAGGTGTTTGCTATTCCTTCCTGATCATCATTGGCTTTTGCAATCTCAAATGCTTCATTAAGTATCCGATACCCTTCCTCATATTCGGTTACTACTGCATAGCTCCAACCAAGACTAACCCTCGGCAAGACAAATTTATTATCTAACCCGATTGCCTTCTTCAATAACTCCCTTGAAACTTTCGTATCCTCAGGATTCTGTCTTTTCTGAAGTCTGTATTTACCACGAAGGTAAAATTCATAAGCCATAGGGTGAGTGTTGACCCCTATTGTAATTGAGGTTCCTTTAGGAGATTGTGTGTTTAGCATACGTAGAATGCTGTCAGCTACCTTGCCCTTGATGGAGGTGAGTTCTTTCCACTGCTCCTGCCATCTATCAGACCATACAATACTATTACTTTTTGTATCATTCATTTCGATTGATAACTGGAACAGGTCCTCATGTTTCCAGAGCATTCCCGTTACTATATATCGAACATTCAACTTCTTAGCAGTATCAGTGGACGACAAAATAACAGCATCAGCTATCTCAATGTCATCCATGCTGGCAACCCGGATTCTCCCTGCCCGTGATAGATCAGAGATTAAATCCGCTGTAATACCATAGGCATAGAAAGCATCTTCTTCTTTGCCCTTATTCTTGAGCGGTAGAACAGCCACAGAGGGTACTTCATCATCAGTATGAGGCTTGACCTTGTGTTCTTCATATTCTTTGGGGTCAGGATGAATTAGATTTTTAGCTTTTAGGGCAAATACATCAATCAGACGTCCTACCCCCTTCAACTGCTGTAATCCAAGAGGAACACCGTCAAACTCCTTCTTATTCAGAAGTTCTTCAAATACAGACTTAGATACACAGACGCCACCCACTGGAGCCATACTTTCTAGGCGTGCTGCCACATTGACACCATCACCGAAAACATCTTCATCATCAAAGACAATATCACCTATATGGACACCTACCCTCAGATTCATCTCCAAGTCATCAAAGGTGGCTTGTTGGAGCTTTACAGCACATGTTGCTGCATCAATGGCTGATGGAAAGTAGGAAAGGGTTCCATCACCTATCTCCTTGACGAACGTACCATTGTTATCAATAATGAGGGGTCTTAGGATTGCTCTCTTTCTTCTAAGTGTAGCAAGAGCTGTTTCTTCATCGGCAGACATCGCTTTTGTATAGCCAGCAATATCAGTGAACATGATAGCTGCAAGTTTGCGTAGTGGTGATGAAGTAGTCTGATTCATTACTCCCCCTTTATGTGTAGATATGAAGCAATATAGCCTTAGTGAGGATATTCTCCAAATATAGGTAAATCGGTTGCCCTTCTCTGTGAGCATGGTGATTCCCGATGACCAAGTTCGATCATTGAGTTGGATGGGGATTAGAGTGAGAAAGCGTTACAAACAATTTCAACTGTCAACTGTTGACCAGGGTGGGTTCTCTGCAATCAGCTTTTGAAATCTCGGATGATCTCGTAGCGGGTCCCATAGTGGATCAATGTTCAGACCAGGACCGGTCACGAAACAGGGGATCGATAACAGGTATTCAAGCTGATCAACGGCGGCATCATAATCACCCACCAATCGGTAAATCTCTGCCAACTGGAAAATTCTAGCAGGACCAAACCCGGAATCTAAAGATACAGGATGCAGCTCTACTGCCAGTTTCCCCTCCCTGATGGCTTCTTCTTTGCGTCCCAGCCCAGCATAAGCTTTGCCCAGATAGCCATGCAGAGAACCGGATTCCGGGGTATTCACAATCTCCTCTTCGGCTCTTGCCCTCATGGTGTCGTAATATGCAATGGCTTGCTCAGAATACCCCAGAGCATTGGACAGCCAGGCCTTATTTTCAAAACGGCCATCTCGGGTTTTCTGTATCTTAAAAGCTTTTTCATAATTTCGATTATAGATCGCGAGCTCCACCTGCCACCTTACAGAGCTACGATCAAGAATTTTCTCATAGTCTTCATAAGCCTCCATGGCTGCTTCAATATTACCTGTTGAACTGATTATGATTGATATTCGGTTTGAATGTGCCCAGGAAGCTTCAGGTGATATGATCAGGCAGCGGTGATTGAAACGTTCTGCTTCAGCCCATTCACGCATTCGCATATACGTTTTTGCCAGCTCAACATTAATTACATAATTCAAGGGATCCAGCTCAACAGCTTTCCTCAGGCTCCTTACTCCCTCTTTATATTTACCTTGACGACGCAGTACATACCCTATGTCCTCAAGGAGCTCACTATTGTTAGGTTGATGCTCCAGGGCTAAACCAAATTCCTTTATGGCAGTTTCGTAATCCCGATAGCGGTAGTGGTGATACCAACCAGCCGCCTCATGAGTTTGAGGATGATCAGGATTAAGAGACTTCGCAATGTCCAGGGTCCTTTTCGCCATTTCCAATCTGGCTTCAGATTGATCATAACCTCCCATTCCGGGCCAATACATCCAGACATGAGCTATGGTTAATTTGGCATAAGCCAGCAGAAATTCAGGATCTATATCTATTGATTTTTCATACATCTCGATGGCCTGCTCTAGATAACTTCGGCTAGCATTTCTCATGCGCGAACGATGGAGGAAAGCATTTCCCTGGAGGTAGAAATCATAAGCGGCAATACTATCTGTTGGAGTACTTTGAATTTCGTCTAACTCTTCCATCGATAGGGTTGCTTGCAGAGCATCCGCAATTCTCAGAGCTACTTCGCTCTGGATTAAAAAAATGTCTGTAAACTCACGATCATACATATCAGCCCACAAGTGCTTGTCGGTACGGGCATCAATAAGCTGGCCAGTGATCCGAATCATCTCTCCTGCACGACGAACGCTACCCTCCAGGACCGTAGCTACACCTAATTCTTCCCCAATCTGCCGGATAGTCTTTTCGGTGTTTTTATACTGCATGATAGATGTCCTTGAAACCACACTCAGACCTGCAATCCTAGACAAATGCGTAAGTATGTCCTCCGTAATACCATCAGTCAACAACCACCTTCTAAGAAGGTGGCATGGGAAAACCCCCATAGGGGGTAACCTCACTATTTAGATTTAGGGAATTTAAACTCACTTTGCTGTTCTTCTATCCTCTGCTCTTGTTCTTCTTG
>Ga0307992_1001692_pt1 | contig 12924 bp, 11 predicted proteins | sample EllFjometagen133_FD_203162 | JGI IMG/M metagenome (GOLD analysis project Ga0307992, IMG submission 203162) | Marine microbial communities from Ellis Fjord, Antarctic Ocean - #133 | ecosystem: Environmental > Aquatic > Marine > Unclassified | place: Southern Ocean | collected 2014-10-08
AAGAAGATGTTTTATCCGCAACTGCCACATCAATTTGTTCACCTTCTACTACCGGTAATTGCATATCAAACTGAATTTGTGAAGTGAGGTCATCTACCATTACATAAATATCATTACCTTCAACCTGGTGTGATTTTATTATAGATCCATCATCCGTATTCACTAATTGTGAAGTCAATATTAAATTATTCCCCGTCTGAATCACATTACCGGTCAGCATAGTCTTGGCACCTGCTTCTTTAGCAATATCGGTTGCTAAACTTGGATCTATTGAGGTTCGCGTGCCTGAACCTAACTGCCTTTGTATATCAAACAATCTTTGGCTGCTAAAAACTTTTAAATTGGGGATTTCGGTGAGGTCGGCAATAATTAATTCCTGTAAGATTTGCCCAAGTCGTTTGGGATCATCAGGATCTTGAATGTTTTCAAAATGCAATACAGCCAGTGAATTAATTATCTTAGCAGATCCTCCTCCATACATAAACAGTATTATTGAAACTAATCCGATTAGTAAGATTGAAATTAATCCTCCAATATACCAAACTCGATTAATTTTCTTTGGCATTTTTGATAGCCAAGATGGCTTCTTGAAACGTTTATTAAATGTGCCATCCTGTAGTTCAGTCAGATCACTAAGTAATTCTGATGCATTTTGATATCTATCATCAGGATTTTTTTCAATTGCTTTATCAATAATTGCGATCAAATTAGGATTAGCTTTCGGATTCAAAGTTGTTATATCAGGTGCAGATTCGTTTACAATCGAATAAAGTATTGCGGCTTCATGCTCTCCAACAAATGGTAATCTGCCTGCCATAATTTCATATAACACAACCCCTAATGAATATATATCTGATCGCTGATCAATCCGGGAACCTTCAATCTGTTCCGGCGACATATATGCAATGGTTCCCAAAGTTTTAGAAACTTTGGTAACATCTTCTCTCTCTAAACTTTTTGCGAGACCAAAATCCATCACTTTTACAACTCCGGTCTCAGTGACCATAATATTTTCAGACTTAATATCTCTATGAATAATATTATTTTCGTGCGCTGCTTTTATGCCATTCAATGTCGCAATTGCGATATGAATTGTTTCTTCTAATGATAACGTTTCTCTACTAATCTTATCCTTTAAGGTTTCTCCGCCAATACACTCCATTGCGATAAAATTGTGTTTACCGCTCTTACTTATCTCATAAATAGTCGTTATATTAGGATGATTTAACTGTGAGGCAGAGCGGGCTTCCTGATATAAACTTTCCAAATCTTCAGCATTTTCCGCCAAATGTGGCGAAATGAATTTTAAAGCAACAGTTCGTTTTAGGTCAATATCTTCAGCTTTATAAACCACCCCTCTGCCGCCCTCACCGATTTTATTCAGAATCTTGTAATGCGATATGGTTTTGCCAATCATAAGATAATTACTAATTCTTTTTAACTACAACAATAGTAATATCATCGCTTTGCGGAACACCTTGTACATGAGATTTTACCGATTCAAATACTTTTCCTATGATCTCTTCAGCTTTTAAGAATGTATTTTTCTTTAGAATTGTTAATAATCTTTCCTCACCATATTCTTCATCATTGCCATTCATCGCTTCAGTAATACCATCAGAATATATTACTATTGTATCTCCACTCTTTAATTCTACAGAATCTTCCTCAAACTGATAATCTTCCATAAATCCTAGGACTGTACCACCCCTTGTAAGTCTTGTAACATCTTTATCAGAATTTATTAAAAAGGGAGGATCATGACCTGCATTTGAAAAATGTAATATATCTTTCGAGGAATCCAATATCCCATAAAACAACGTAGCAAATTTTTGAAGATCAGTACTACTATATAATAATTTATTGGACCGTGTTAAACATTCTCCTGCTGATGAAGTGAATAGGGCTTGCCCCCTTAATGTAGCTTGTAAATTTGCCATTAATAATGCCGCTGGCATACCATGACCGGATATATCACCTAAACAAATTACAATATTACCTTCATCGATCTGGATAAAATCAAAAAAATCACCACCAACTCCCTTTGCGGGGATACTTTTACCGGCAATATCAAAACCATTTATTTGTGGATTTGTTTTTGGCAATAATCTTGTTTGTATATCATTTGCAATTTTAAGTTCTTCTTCAATTTTTTTTAGTGATTGTTCTTCATCGTAAAGTCTTGCGTTCTCAACTACTTGAGCCGACTGAGTCGCAATTATTGATAGTGTTCTCTGATCATCAAGAGTAAACCCTTCTTCATTAATTTTATTGAATACATTCAATACACCAATAAGATTACCTTTTGTTTTTAAAGGTACACTCAACAACGAACCAATTGGAAATTCTTCATCAGATAGATTTGTGAATCTATCATCATTTGGGAGATCATTTATTAATAGAGGTTTTTGATTCTTAATCATCCATCCTGACAATTGAACACCAAAATGATAAGGTACGATATCGGTCTCAGTATAAACTTCACGAACTATTGTATGAAATTGATCATCATTCTCTTTAAGGTCGAGCAACAGAATTGCTCCTTGTTCAACATTTAAATGATTAACACACTCATGGACGATTAATTCAATTACTTGGTCTAAATCATTAGTAGTGCTTACCGCTGTAGCGATATCATTTAATACTGAAAGTTCTTTTACCGCGGACTTCAGTTTTTGAATTTCAGTAATGTCGTTCACAATAATTCAGAAGAATTATTTATTTCTAAAAGGCAGCTATTGCTTCATCTACAGTATCGTAATTCTCTAATACTTTGATGATTTGGGTAAACATAAAAACACTGCGAATTTTCCTCGTTGCGCGAGCGACTTTCAAATCACCATCATTATCTTTTAGTGAAGTATAAGAGGCTAATAATGCACCAAGTCCTGTACTGCCAAACCAGGTAATTTTACCCATATCCATAACAACTTTTGTTTTACCTTGATCGATCAATTGTTTGACATAATCATGCAATCCGGCACTTTTTGCATCCAACATCATTTTCCCGGAAAGTGTTAAAATAACAACGCCATTTTTTTCTGTTTCTTTTATTCGCATAATATACTCCTATTGATTAACTATTAAATTTTTCACGATAATTAATTCATTCATGTCATTAGGTTTTCTTGAATATTCTACAGAATCCATTAAAGATTTTATTAATGGAATACCCAAACCACCATTTTTATATTGAAGAAAATCTTGTTCAATTGAAAATGAATCTTTTTCAAATACCTCAAAAGCCTTACCATAGTTTCTGACAATTGCTTTTATACTTTGGTTGTCGAAAATTAATTTCAATTCACATAAAGATTTGTTTTTTCTTTTTGAACCGTAGCGTATGGCATTATGACTGGCTTCCAAAATTGCCATTTCAATAATATCCACATCATCATCGTTGGTACAATGTTTACGACAGAATTTTATTATAGATTCACGAGCAAGCTCCAACTCGTCGAAGCTATTAATTTTTATTCGTATCTTCTCTTTATTATCATTCATTCGATAAGTCAAATTAAGTACTGAAATTTATATTTCGCGTACTCGTTATATCAAATAGAATATTAAATATATATATTAAATTAATTTAGACTGATAAATGTCGTGTAATCGTAATAATCCAACACATTTTCCATCATTTTCATTTATTACCGGTAAAACCGATATTTGTGACTTACGATCTTCCATCAGTGTAACTGCTTCTTGCAAACGAGCATTCGAATAGATATGAATTGGGGTTTTGTTCATCACATCACTAACGATCATTTCATTTAAATTTCCGTTTTGTGCGAACCCGCGACGTAGATCGCCATCAGTAATAATACCTTTTAAATTATTATTTTTATCAGATACGATAGCGGCACCTTGCGGTTTTTTTGTCATGAGCAAAACGGTTTCTTTTAAATTTAGGTCGGGTCTTACGACTGCAACCTTATCAAGTGATGTCATCACGTCTTTGACTTGTAGCTTTAATCTTCTACCCAAATTTCCACCTGGATGGTAACGTGCAAAATCATCCTGATTGAACTTTTTTGCTGTCATTAAAACTGCAGCCAAAGCATCACCTATTGCCATTGTTACAGTTGTGCTATTTGTTGGAACTACTCCTAACGGATCTGCTTCTGATGACACCGTGCTGTCCAGAACAACATCAACCTTATCAGCTAATACTGAATCTTTATTGCCAATAATTCCAATTAATGGAGAATTAAACTCACGAAGTAGCGGAATTAATCGCACAACTTCATCAGTTGCACCACTCTTAGATATTAAAATAGTGGGATCACCTGGTTTATAAACTCCTAAATCGCCATGAAGGGCATCGCTTGCGTGCAAAAATACAGCTTGAGTACCCGTGCTGCAAAGTGTGGCAACAATCTTAAGACCAATTAATCCGGATTTACCAACACCACAAACAATAACTTTACCATCATGAGCTAAAATAATTTTTGCAGCTTTGACAACAGATTCGTCGATCCGATTGGCAACATTATTTAGTTCCAGTGCTTCTGCTTTTAATATTTGAGAAGCGATTCCATCAAGTTTTGGGATATTTTTATCCATAATTAATATCTTGCAATATACACAATCAAATTAATTAGGAAGAAGAACTACATTATGTAGTTGTAATTTCAAATTGTGGAGGTTTTTCCATATGTTTTTTTACTGCACATAGATTTGCAGATTTAATCACTGCTTTTTTATACTTTTCAGGAAATTCTTCAGATAAAATAATGTTTAACTTTATTTTATCAATCATGCCTGAAAATAGATTGAAATTCATTGATTGAACTATTTCCATTCCTTTGGTATTTATGTTGCGTTCTTGACAAAATCTCAAAACATAAATACCTGCACAAGTACCAATTGATGATAAAAACGTTGAAAATGGTTCCGGTGCGCTTTCATCACCGCCACTTATACGAGCTTGATCAGTTTCATGAGTAAATCCATCATACTCAGCATTTACTTTTACCCCTCCGGGAAATGTTATTTTCATATCCATTTAGTTATCCTAATAATTCTTTTAGTGTATAGATGATAGTTTGTATTTAAAGTTACATTATTCAGATATAGAAACTTAAATAGGAGATAAACGATTAATTCTTTAAAAAAATGTTGAAATATTGTATTTATAAGTTGAAAGTCAGATTGATTGATATATTAGGTATATATAAATTTTCATTATATGTCTTAGCAAACCCTCTTCCAATAGCTGTACCTATTCCGGCACCAACAATTACGTCGCTCAAATAATGATCATTGTCATTAATTCTACTGATTCCCACTAGGCTGGCAATTAAATATGCAACAATTCCTGCATTTTGCCCATAAATTTCATTAACAACCGCAGCCACCGCAAAGCTTTGCGATGTGTGCCCTGAGGGCATCGAATGGTTATTTAGACCATTAGGTCTTTCCCTGCCAATTAATTTCTTCAAAATAACAGTTGTAACTCCATTTGCTACCAATGTAGAAGTTGCAAACTCTAATTTCTCCTTCATTTCACGATTTGATTCATGTGTCGCTTTGGATGTAATTATTATTGATATCGGCAATAAAATAGCTGCCCCCATCACTCCATAAATATCGCCAAATTGCGAAACTCGTTTAGGTAACAAACCTTCCTTCTGAGCAAAATTTTTAACTTTTTCATCATATTGATATGCCATTAATGCTCCCAATCCGGTTGTACCCAAAATCAATAAATTTGATTTTTGAGTTACCGAATATTTCATTCCTGTAAATCCGTATTCAGGGATACTTTTCACCCAAGTCGGGAATGATTCATATCGATCTTGAGCATTAACTGAACCAAAGAAAATTATTAAAACAAATAAAATGGTTGCTTTTCTGAACACCATATCTTTAATCCAAAAAAATTCTTTTCTTAGAATAATATTCTTCATTTTCATATTTCCAATATACTTTTACAATCCAAGCACCTTTATCCATATCAATTATATCGATTTTTTGTAATCCATCACTATTCAAATCTATTTTTGTATTTTTGTAGCACCGTGTAATGGGAGCGCTAAAGCGATAGGACCACACATACCCACACAATGAAAACTTGTTAAAAACCCTAGCACTAACCCCAATATAATGAATTCCATACTTTATCCCTTAATTAATAATTTACAATAGACTGAAACAATCTATTACGATGGATTTAGATAGTAAAGTTACTATTTACCAGGGGTAAAACAGCAATATCCGATGTCATCAGATTCTTTACGCATCTTTTTCCATCGACTTTTATCGGGAATCAATTTTATGGCTTGTGGATATAAAATATTATTTTCAATATCTATATGATTCTGAAGTTCTTTTATCAGTTTCCTACTTACCGATTGTAAATCCTTTTGGAATTGATCAAATGGGGAGGTGTAAATTCCGTATATGGTACTCTCTAAATTACGTTTTAACACACCTAGATTATCATGTTGTTTGCGAATTTCTTGTGATGGATGGTATTCTGCCATGCTAACTAAACGCCTAATAAATGTATGCTCTTCGCGTATTTGATGCTTTTCGGTTCGAAGCAAATGTCCGGATACCATTTGAAGGTCTTTGAGTATTTCTTGTGAATCATTAATAGATGGTCTCTTCTTGATGTTTTTTACTAGTTTTTCTAACACTTTACAAAAATTTAAGATAACTTGATGTTCTTCCATCAAAGTACGTATCATGTGGTTTTTAGATAATGAATTATAAAATTCACTAGCTATTTCAAATTCTTGAAAAATTGGTGCTTTACAATCGTACTTATTCAATTATGTTATCCTTAAAATTATTTATTGTTATCTAATTTATAAATATACGATATTGTTGTCCTATTAAAAAGAAACAGTTTCTATCAATTTAAAATACATTTTTTTGTAACTTATTATATGCTAATAAATAAAAAAACAATACAAACAATTTTACCCGTTATATTTTTTGTTGGTTGCAGTCAAATTTCAATTAATAATTCTGTCCGGACAAATTTATCAAATGATAATTACACAATCGTAAAAACCGGATTGGATATTTTGATGGAAAAACACCTTGATAAATTAAACGGGAAAAATGTAGCATTAGTAACTAATCATTCCGGTTTGGATATGTTTGAAAAATCAAATGTATCACGATTTATGGAGCATGATTCAATAAATTTGGTTAAAATATTTACTCCTGAACATGGTTTCACAGGGATGATTGCTGATGGAGATAGTATTGAAAGTGACACCACTTCAAAAGTACTTCCTCCGATAATTAGCCTATATGGAAAATCTCGCAAACCAACCTTAGAAATGTATAAGAATATTGATCTTATTATTTATGATATACAGGATGTCGGAACTCGGGTTTATACATATATAAGCACTTTAGGGCTAATAATGGAAACTGCAGGAGAAGCAAATATTCCGGTTATGATACTAGATAGACCAAATCCGATTGGCAATAAAGTTGAAGGACCAGTTCTTGATATTAATCATAAATCATTTATTGGGCAATATCCTATTCCTATCAGATATGGTATGACCGTTGGTGAATTAGGCAATATGATAGTTGGTGAAAAAATGATAAATCCGATTTCCGATCTAATAGTCATTCCAATGGAAAATTATGAAAGTGACTTTTCATATGATGATACAAAATTACCCTGGGTGAAACCATCGCCAAATATAGTTGATTTAGAAACTGCTTTTACCTATCCAGGACAATGTTTAGTACAAGGGACAAATGTTAGTGATGGGCGTGGAACATACACACCTCTTAAGAGAGTTGGCGCTCCTTGGATAAATTCAGAACAATTAATCAATAGATTGGAAAATGAAAAATTAGAAGGAGTAAATTTTATAACTAATAAATTTACACCAGTGCCAATACCCTCTATGGCAGTTTCACCAAAATTTCAAGATAGAGAATGTTTTGGAGTTGATTTGAATATCACTAATCGTACATTATTTAATAGCGTACAAACAGGTGTAACAATCCTATATCATTTAAATAAAATGTATCCCGATAGTATTTCTATTAAACAAAAATCAATCGCAAGAATTTGGGGTTCAGATAGTTTGTTTATACAAATTCAAGGAGGAAAAACACCAACAGAAATTATAAATTATTACCAAGCTGAACTGGAGCAGTTCAAATTAATTAGAGAAAAATATTTGATTTATCAGTAGGGACAGATTCTAAATCTGTCCATTTTAATAGGGACAAGTCATAGACATGTCCCTACAACTAATCTAATGGTACAAATTTATATATCATAATTCCATCAAATCGCGGTTTTTCATCTTTGAAATAGTAGTTAAGGAAATCTACTTTTACTGTTTCATTTTCTATTGACGAGGCATGAATTATTTCCCTCTGATTGATTAGAATTCCCTCGTGTGCAATTGCTAAACCATCTTTGAAATATGACTTTTTCACAAACGCTATCCCGCATATCTGAGGTAATTTTTCTAACAATTCTGAATTAATCCTATCGTTTGGGATATATGCTAATTCAACTTTTTTGGACCAATCCAAATCCAATAATTTAGAATCATCATCTTTGATATTTAATGTCAGATCAATTGTTTCTAATCCAGTTGAATCAACTAGCTCATTCGTAATATTCACTGTATTTGGATTAGATAATATTCTATTAGAAGTAAAATGCCATCGCGACTGATATGTTGGGACTTGCTTTCCATTTTCATCATATTTATAATGAATTTTGACGATATTCTCGCGTGCTTCGTCCCAACTATTACTTTGCGCAAATGATAGACTAGTTAATACATGTGCCGTACAATCCGAAACATCTAATCTGATGATTGGATCTAGGTCAGGCAACGTCTCTTCACCTAATTTAAATATTTTGTATGGAGTACCGATTCTCCATATTACAATCGCCTTAAGGCACTCTTCAAAAATCGGGAATCGTTTATGAAACTCAGGAAGAATTTCCGTCACTTCAGATTCGCTGAGCAACCACGGTTTAGGCAATGAATCAATCCATTGCAAGCTATCGGTTTTAACGCTACATGAAACAAGAATAATTACTAAGAAAATTCTGCAGAATATTTTATTCAGCATTCCAGTCTTTCCGCCATTTTAATTTGGGATTCTGCTTAGTAAATCCTAACGATTCATAAACTGCTGAGTGAATTCGTTGCCTCCAATTATAATATTTCGGACTTTTCCATTCGCGATGTGGATGAACTGCATTCGTCAATAGAATTACAAAAATTTCATTTTCAGGATCAATCCAAAGTGACGTTCCTGTGAATCCCGTATGGCCAAAACTGCTATCCGGAAGATATACTCCTCCTGAGGCAATTCCATCGGGACTATCCCACCCTAAACAACGGTTACTCATAGTCGTATCAACAATTTCCGTAAAGAGTTCGACAGTTTTCGAACTAAAAATATTAACTCTATTGTATTTTCCTTTATTTAGCATCATCTGTGCAAAAATTGCTAAATCACCGGTAGTTGAAAACAAACCTGCGTGACCCGAGACCCCTCCCAAACTAAATGCATTTTCATCGTGCACTTTTCCTCTAACAAATTCATTTTCAGTTACACTGAATTCAGTTGGTACTATTCGTTTAAACTTCAATTCGGATGGATTATAATATGTGTCCATCATTCCTAATGGTTCAAATATATTATCTTTCACAAAAATATCTAACGGTAGTCCCGATATCTTTTCTACGATTTTCCCGAGCAAGATGAATCCAATATCAGAGTACACATATTTTTCACCGGGCTCAGTTTCCAATTCCGTTTTATAAACTGCGTCGATCCTATCCGAAATTTCTCCGTCAATTTCATAAAATAATTTAAATGGCGGTAACCCCGATGTATGTGTCAGCAAATGTTTGATTGTAACAGTTTTTCGTAATTCTGCATCTTTAACATCACTATCAACAAATTCGGGGATATATTTTCCAACCGGATCATCTATATTAATTTTACCGTCATCAAATAATTTCATAATTGCTGAAGTTGTTGAAACAACTTTTGTAATTGATGCTAAATCAAAAATACTGCCTCTACTATCCAATTTTTCTTTTGCATAAGTATGATAACCAAATGCTTCATTAATGAACACTTTCTCATTTTTACTTGCCAATAAAACACCACCCGGGAATGCCGAATCTGCTACAGCTTTTGTCAATAATGTTTTAATTCTATCTATATTTGCATCTACTTCATATGGTAATACACGCTTAAGTGCATTTGATTTTGCTGACCAATAGCTCTTTAGAGGTTTAAATGAATTTTCGATTTTTAGTCCTCTGCCACGTTTAGCAATATCCGGGATATCTATCGGCAATTTGCCGTTAAAATTGCCTTTACCTAAAACCGCGTTTGCTCCTGCTTTCTGCAAATTTGATTGGCTCTCCCACGCACATATGTAAGCAGGAATATCAGCAAAATCTCTTATTATATACGGATTCCCATAACTAACCATTATTATTTGCTTTGTTTTATCCATTAGCATCTTGATAAAAGCAGTTTGATCTTCATTAAGTCCAACAGTTCCCTTCCACGCTCTTGGTTTTGCAAAAACATTAATAATTAGAATATCATTTTCGCCAATCTTTTCCGACACAGATTCTAAATAATCCGTGTTATCAGTCTCATCTACAACAAATGATTTAATCGGTACATTATTTTTAATTATCTCTTTTGTAGAAATAGATTGCTCATGATTATAAGTACTGCCATATACATCAATTACCTTTACATTTTTAATCTTAGATAAATTCAGTGGTAAAATATTTTGTTCATTTTTTACTATGGTTATGGATTGTTGCGCAATTTTTTCCGCTACGCGATGCGATTCCGCCAGTCCCAAATTACTTTGCATAGTTTTAAAATTAACTTTTTTAGAGTGATTTAATCCCACCTTTTCCTTTAATCTCAACATCTGAATAGCGGCATCATTAATTCTCTGCTCTTCGATAATCCCATTTCGGACAGCGTTTTCAATGACATCAATTGCTTTTTTATAATTATGCTTTTGGATAATTATATCACATCCGGCATTGATTGCGTTAATCAAAGCGTAATCATCGGAGAATCCGTTGGCAACTCCGCCCATGTCCATCGCATCGGTGACAATCGCACCAGTAAAACCAAGTTTCCCCCTTAAAATATCCTGTATCCAAAATTTTGATAATGTAGCCGGAGTATTGCTGTTTGGTTGATAATCCGGTGCGATCAAATGCGATATCATCACTGCATCAACTCCTGCTTCAATAACATCTTTATATGGAGCTAACTCAACAGACCATAAGCGCGCTGAATCACTTGGAATTGTCGCAAGCGATTTATGTGAATCGGTTTGCGTATCGCCATGACCCGGAAAATGTTTTGCCGTGGAAAGCATACCACCGGAGCGTAAACCTTTTATATATGAAATGGCGAAATCTGAAACCATTTTTGGGTCATCGCTAAAAGCGCGCGTATTTATTATTGGATTGTCAGGATTATTATTTACATCAATAACCGGAGCCAAATTCCAATGAATACCAACACTCCTGCCCTCCAAAGCTACAATCTTGCCCGCATCGAAAGCATTTTTCCGGTAATTACTTGCGGCAAGTGCCATGACAGGTGGAATTTGAGTGCCTTCAGGATAACGCTGCTGCATGCCCTTTTCAATATCCATATCGACTAAAATTGGTACTTTTGACTCGCGCTGCATTTCGTTTAACATTGTTGCGGAAAGTCCGGTATTTCCCCTCCAAAGATGGATTCCGCCAATACCATCAGTTTCAATCAATTCATTAATTTCCTGCCATTGTGTATTTTCATTATTGCGAAAATCCAAATGCATAGAATATATTAACATTTGAGAAATTTTTTCTCGTAGTGTCAATTCATCTAAAGTTTGCTCAGCCCAAGATTTTTCAATTTCGATTGAAGCCGGGGGAGTACATGAAATAATGAACAATAAAATGGCAAATATATAAATTATTTTTTTGGATTTGATTTTCATTTCATATTTAAATGTTTAATTCAATTCGATATAATTTCAATGCATTATTAATGATAAAACTCTTTAATAATAATTATTCGGGCAATTGCTTATTAATTGAAAGCCACTAATAATAATTAGTATTATTACCCTAATATTAATACTTTTATTTTATGAATGCGACAGTAACAACAATAAAATTAGCCGAATCTGCCACTGATTCCAAGTTGCCAATTTTCATCAATCAAATAATTGAAAAATCTGATTCTAAATATATTTTATTAATTAACGATAAAAATAATCCCGTTAAATTAAGAAAATCCTGTCTTGATCTAATGGAAATAGCAATTATAAAAAACCTCAATGCCGGAATGGTTTATGCCGATTATGAAATTGTTACTAATGATAAAATTGAAGATATTCATTTATTAAAACATCATATTGGCAGAGTTCGCGATAATCAAGATTATGGAAAAGTGTTTTTATTCCGTAAATCTTTCATCGAACAAGTTGGCGGTTTTAATGAGGGATTAAAACATCACTTTTTATATGATATCCAATTAAAATTATCAGAAATCTCTGAATTAGTGCATATCGCAAATAAATCTGATGGATCATTATATCAAGTTACATCATCCAAAGAAAAGACAAATGTGTTCGACTATTTACTGTCTGATGCAAATATTCAAAAAGAAGCGGAGTTAGTTTTAACTAATCATTTAAAAAGAATTGGGGCATATTTAAATCCAAAGCAGAAGTTTGAAAAACGTCCAAATAATGCTGCTAGTTCATTAAAAGCATCAATAATTATTCCTGTTAATAACCGTCCATATTTTATAGTTGAAGCAATTGAAAGTGCTCAAAAACAAACAATCCAAGATATAGAAATTATTGTAATTGTAAATGGCCGAGAGAATGATCTAACCAATAAATCAGTGAAAAGGTTTATG
>Ga0307992_1001693_pt1 | contig 12923 bp, 17 predicted proteins | sample EllFjometagen133_FD_203162 | JGI IMG/M metagenome (GOLD analysis project Ga0307992, IMG submission 203162) | Marine microbial communities from Ellis Fjord, Antarctic Ocean - #133 | ecosystem: Environmental > Aquatic > Marine > Unclassified | place: Southern Ocean | collected 2014-10-08
ACGAAATGATTCTTTATTATTATCAGCACTGGTCACTATTGTAACCTGTAAACCTCTAATTTGATTAATTAAATCATAGTTTATCTCAGAAAATACAATTTGCTCTTCCAAACCTAAGTTATAGTTTCCATGACTATCAAAAGCTTTTTTAGAAACTCCTTGAAAATCTTTAACTCGAGGTAAAGTAATACTAATTAGTTTATCTAAAAACTCCCACATATGCTGACCTCTTAGAGTCACCATGGCTCCAACTGGATCACCTTCACGAAGAACAAATCCTGCAATGGCTTTGCGAGCTAAAGTTACATTTGGCTTTTGCCCAGTGATTATTTTAAATTGATCAATGATATTATCCATAGCTTGCCATCTAGCTCGAGGCTCGCTTGGTTGAGTCACACCCATGTTAATAACAACCTTATTCACCTTAGGGACAGCCATAGGAGAACTCATCTTCAATTCTTTTTGAAGTTGTGGAGCTATTTTTTTAGAGTATTTTTCTTTTAATCTATTCATTATTAATTATTTCTTTGATTTCTTTTTATCCAGATCAGGAACTGGTTGCCCAGTTTTTTTAAAAACACGTTGTTTGGTGCCATCCTTAGCAACTTGATAGCCAATTCGATCTACTTTTCCCTTATCATTTAAAATAGCTATTTTTGCTACTGGTAATGGTCTCTCTTTACGTACTCTATCTCCAGATCTGTCACCGATTGGCTTGATATGCTTACTATACATATTTGCGCCTTTAACAATAACCTTGTTTTCAACAGGAAATACTTTGACTATTTCCTCTTTTTTACCTTTATCTTTTCCAGATGTGACTAGTACTTTATCGCCAACTTTAAATTTCATAGTTTAAGTTATAAAACCTCCGATGCTAAACTAGCAATCTTGTTATAATTCTTTTCTTTAACTTCTCTAGCCACTGGTCCAAAAACTCTAGTTCCAACTGGATCAAAGCTTTTTCTAGACTCGATAATCACTGCTGCGTTATCATCAAAGCGAACGTACTCACCAGTATCTCGACGTCTTTCTTTTCTGGTTCTGACAATAACTGCCCTCACTACCTCACCTTTTCTGATTTCACTCTGTGGTTGAGCTGAAATCACCGAAGCACTTACCACATCGCCAACATAACCAAAGCGTCTTTTTGACCCACCATAAACTTGTATAACTCGAAGCGTTTTGGCTCCGCTATTATCTGCAACTTGTAGAACTGTTCTTAACTGAATCATCTTATTTCTTTACCTTTTTAATAACTCTAAAACGTTTGGTTTTGCTAATAGGGCGACATTCTTCAATAATGACTTCATCATTTAATTTGAGATCATCAATTCCTTGAGAGTGACACATATAGTTTTTACTACGCTTAATACTCTTTTTATATAAAGGGTGTTGCCACTGTCGCTCAATTTCAACCTTAACTGTCTTATCTGCAGACAATGAAATGATTTTCCCCTGTAATTGTTTTTTAGGCATTATTTGTTTTCCTTAACTACTGATTTCTTAGCTAATAGCTGTTTCTCACTGAGAATAGTTTTAACTCGAGCAATATCATCTCTAATTTTACCAGGTAATCTAGTATCTTCAAGCTTACCAATTGGTAACTCTAATTTTGCTTTAGCTAAATTTTTTCTCAACTCTTGCAACTGCTGTTCTAACTCACCGCTAGTTTTATCGTGCAAAGCTGTAATATCTTTTCTTTTCATGTTTATTTTTCTACAATCTGAGTTTTAACTGATATTTTATGACTAGCCTTACGCAAAGCTTCTCTAGCTAGTTCTCCAGTAACACCACCTAATTCAAATAGAATTTTGCCTGGCAAAACTGTGGCCACATATTCTTTAATTTCTCCCTTACCAGATCCCATTCTAACTCCGACTGGCTTACTAGTAATTGGCTTATCTGGAAAAACTCTAATCCAGTACTTACCATTCCTTTTAGTCACATGTGTAATTTTCTTACGCGCTGCTTCAATCTGACGAGCTGAAACCCAACCTCTACCAACAGCTTTTAAACCAAATTCACCAAAAGCAAGCTTACTGCCACGAAGAGCTTTACCTCTCATTTTGCCTCTGAACTGCTTACGGAATTTAGTTTTTTTGGGTTGTAACATAATTCTTTACTTTTTAAATTTCTTTTTCACCCTTATAAATCCATACTTTAATACCCACATATCCAGATCTAGTTCGAGCTGCATGATGATGATAATCAATATTAGCTCTTAAAGTTTGTGTGGGTACGCTACCTTGGTTGTATTTTTCAGACCTAGCAATTTCAGCTCCACCGATCCTACCAGAAAGTTGAATTTTGATTCCCTTTGCCCCTGCTTGCATTACTTTTTCGAGTGCTTGTTTAATAGCACGTCGATGTGGGTAGCGAGAAATAAGTTGTTGGGAGATTCTCTCAGCAACTAATTTTGCACTTAAGTTTGGTTCTTGAACTTCACTTACTTGCAAATCAACATGAACTTTATCTTTTTTAAGCTTAGACACATTTAATATTTTCTCAATATCTTTTCTAATCTCTTCAAGATTAGATCCACCTCTACCAATGACTACGCCCGGCCTTGAAACTGCAATGATTATTTTAATCTTTTTGACACTACGCTCAATCAGTACTTCTACCAAGCCAGCGTTAGTTAATTTATCGTTGAGATATTTTCTAAGTTTAAAGTCCTCAATGACTTTATCGGAATATTTTTTAGCAGAAGTATACCAACGTGATTTCCAATCAAAGGTAATACCTAATCTAAAGCCGGTAGGATGTACTTTCTGTCCCATATTATTTGTTTTTCTTTGCCTTAGTTGTTACTTTTTTCTTAGCTGGCTTAGCTACTTTAGTTTTCTTAGTTATTTTTTTAGTTGTTGTTTTCTTAGCCTTAATTTTTTTTTCTTGTTTTGGCTTATGCCCCAGGGCACCTTCTCTAGCTTCGCGATTCACCTTGTCTTCTTTAACCTCAAGCTCAACCATTACATGAGAGGTTCTTTTCATAATACTGTGAGCTCGACCTCTACTAACAGCTCTCCATCTTTTATAAGTAGATCCAGGTGTAACTTGAATACTGGACAAAACCAAGCTTTCAAAAGACAATTGATGATTATTCATCGCATTTGCAATCGCCTGCTTGACTACTTTTAAAATACTTAAACTAGCTCTTCTATCTATCACTGCTAGCTGACGCATTGCTTGCTCTAAAGACAAATCCTTAACTTCATTAGCCACTAATCTCATTTTACGAGGTGTCTGTCTAATTTGTTTTTGTGTAGTCTTAATTTTCATATTTTTAAGTCTTAGAAGCTGTTCGTTTTACCATTCTGCCATGACCCCTAAAAGTACGAGTTAAAGAAAATTCACCTAATTTGTGACCCACCATGTCTTCAGTGCAAAAAACTTCTTTGAACTCTCGACCCTGATGGACTGCAAAAGTATGACCAACAAACTCAGGGGCAACAGTGCAGTCACGAGCCCAAGTTTTGATGGGTGTTTTTTGCCCAACTTGCTTTTGTTTCATGACCTTAGTCATTAACTTTGGGTCAACGTGTGGTCCTTTTTTGCTTGATCTTCCCATATTTTTATCTTACTCTTACTTTATATTTTAACTCTTCGATCACGAATAATAAATTTAGTACTTTTACGTTTTCCACGAGTCTTTTTACCCAGTGCATGCTTGCCCCAAGGAGTCTTGGGATATTTCATACCCACACCCGATCTACCTTCACCACCTCCATGGGGGTGAGAGCCTGGGTGTTGAGCAACTCCCCTGACGGTTGGACGGATTCCCATCAATCTCTTTCTTCCAGCCTTACCAATCTTTCGATTTTTCCAGTCGTGATTTCCAACCTGGCCAATTGTAGCGTAGCACTTGAGGTTAATCAAACGCAGCTCTTTAGATGGCATTTGAATAGTAGCGTATTTGCCTTCTTTAGCTTGGATATAAGCTGCTGTGCCCGCTCCACGAACTAGCTGAGCACCTTTACCTGGTGTAAGCTCAAGATTATGAATAGGAATGCCAATTGGAATATTCTGGAGAGGCATGGCATTACCAGTCTTAATCTCAACTTTTTCTCCGGCAATAATTTGATCATTAACATTCAATTCATCAGGAGCAACTACATATTTTTTTTCACCATCTGGATAAACAATTAAAGCAATATTTGCACTTCTCATTGGATCATACTCAATTCGTTCAATCCTACCTGAAATATCGCGCTTTCTTCGCTTCCAGTCAATAACACGCATTCTTTTCTTAACACCTCCACCGCGATGACGCATGGTGATGTGACCTTTATAACCACGACCTTGACGCTTCTTGTGACCTTTTGCCAATAAAGACTTCTCTGGCTCACCTTTGTATAAATCGCTACGATCTAAAACAACTTGATGACGAGTGCCGCTAGTAGTTGGTTTTCTTTTCTTTAACATATTACTGGTTTTGAATGTCAAATAATTCTATACTGTCACCTTCTTTTAAGGTTATCATCGCTTTTTTAACTTGAGCAACTTTCTTAGCTAAACGACGTTTACCTGTTTTCTTAACACTAGTATTTCTAGTAGTAGTATTAACTCTCAACACAGTTACTCCGTATAGTTCTTCAATCGCTTCTTTAAGCTGCTGCTTATTGGCCAATCTATCTACTTCAAAAGTATAAGTATTACGCTCATTAGCCAACTGCATTGACTTTTCGGTAATAATTGGTCGTTTTAAAATATATGGGTTCATTTTTAGCTATCTTTTTTAACTACTTTAATATGCTTAGCTAATTTTTCTTCGAGTTGCTTAACTGCATCATTGGTGATAATGATTTTATCAGCTAAAGACACTTCGTAGATATTTATTCTTTCAGCTCTGGTCACTGCAACTCTTTGGATGTTTCTCAAACCTCTGATTATTTCTGGCTTAGACTCAGTTAAAACAACTAAAACTTTTTCATTCTTATCTCTGATCTTGCTTAGTAGCTCGACAGCCTGCTTAGTCTTACCAGTTAAATCATTAAAGCCGTCACAAACCACAATATTTTCTTTCTGAGCACTTAAAGCAGAGATTAGTGCTTGAGACTTAAAACGCTTAGTTAGCTTAAGCTTCCAATTGGCTAAACCAGTTGGACCATGAGCTATACCACCACCTACAAAAATTGGAGCGTTTCTAGAACCATGACGAGCATTACCAGTTCCTTTTTGGGCATGCAATTTCTTTTTAGTGCGATTAACTGCTGATCTATTTTTGACTTTACTAGTTCCCTGACGTTGATTAGCCAAGTAAACTCGGATGCCCTGAGACAATAAAGTCTTATTTATCTCTGCATTAAAAACAGCTTCGCTAGCTGTGACAGCAGTTTTGCTTTTATTACCAGTTTTTGTATAAGTAGTTAATTTCATGATTTAGCCTCTTCTTCTTTAGACTCCGCTTGTTTTGACTCTGGCACTTCATCTTTCACTTTGATGCCAGAGGCATTATTATCTAACTCAATCATTTTTTTCTCACCAGTTTTGGTGATTTTAACAGTAGATGAGTAGAATCCTGGCACTGGCCCATTGATCCAAACTTCACCAGTCTCTTTGTCTAAATAAACCACTACTAAGCCACTAATGGTTTTTGTATCAACACCATAGTGACCAGGCATCTTTTTTCCTGGCCAAACACGACCTGGATCTGTACCAGCACCGATCGATCCTGGAGCACGCTCTCGGTCTGATTGACCATGAGTGCGTGGTCCACCATGAAAACCCCATCGTTTTATGACACCAGTAAAACCTCGACCTTTGGTTGTACCTTGAACTTTAACCACATCACCTACTTCCAAAACTTGACCCACTTTAACAACATCGCCGATCTTAGTTTGATCAGCGCTATCATTTTTTGCTTCAGTTTTTTCGGAATGTTTAACTCCTTGGAGAGTTGTGACACCTATAGAAAAACCACTCTTTTGCATTTTGCTACGGAGTGGTTTGGGCATGTTTTTTAATTTTTTCTGACCATATCCAACTTCAAAAATACTAGTTGATTTTTGATCAACTACTAAATTATCGTCAGCTTTACAACGGGTTACAGCCAGCCTCTTACCTTGTTTTGACCAGGCTTGGGTCATATCTAGTTTGGTGGCAAAAATACTGTCTAGCATGGTTCTCTTTTTCTTTAATCAGCAAATTTAAATTTGTCATTCTTTTTTTAAGAAGCCCTTACAAACTTCTTGTTACATTTTGATCTGAATATCAACCCCCGCAGGTAGTTCCAGATGCATTAACGAGTCAATTGTCTTGCTCGTTGGGTTGACAATATCAATCAACCGCTTGTGAGTTCTAATTACGTATTTCTCCTGCGAATCTTTATCCGTGTGTGGAGAAATCAACACCGTAAACCATTTGCGGTGAGTAGGTAAAGGAATTGGTCCTTTAACCTTAGCACCAGTTGAAAGAGCAGTTTCTAAAATCTTGCGACCGGCTTCATCAACTACGCGATGATCGTAAGATTTAAGTCTCACTCTAATTTTGTAGGCGTCGTTTTTATTAGAACTTGTTGCCATAATTTGTTAATGTTTTATTAGTTTCCATTTATCTTAAAACAAAGCGTGATTATATCTGGTCTTCGCCTGGTTGTACAGAGTTATTTTGTTTTATAAGACAGGCAGTTATTGTAACAGAGCTATTGATAAATGAAAAGTCCCGCCTCGGCGGGACTTTCCTTATATTTTCAATTATATTATTTTATAATTTTACTAATTGCTCCGGCACCGATAGTGTGACCACCTTCTCGAATAGCAAAGCGTAATCCTTCATCCAGAGCTACAGGCACAATCAGTTTCACTGTCATTTTGGCGTTATCACCTGGCATGACCATCTCAACTCCATCAGGAAGAGAGATCTCTCCTGTTACGTCAGTGGTTCTGACATAAAACTGAGGTCTGTAACCAGTGAAAAATGGCTTGTGACGACCACCCTCTTCTTTAGTTAAGATATACACCTCAGCTTCAAATTCAGTATGAGGAGTAGCAATACCTGGCTTAGCTAAAACTTGACCACGTTCAACGTCGTCTTTACCGATACCTCTAAGTAAGATTCCGACATTATCTCCTGCTTGAGCATCATCAAGTAACTTGCGGAACATCTCAACACCAGTAACAGTAGTTTTAGAAGTTTTTCTAATACCAACCATCTCAATTTCTTCACCGATTTTGACTTTACCAGAAGCAATACGGCCAGTTACAACTGTGCCGCGTCCTTTGATTGAAAAAACATCTTCAATTGGCATTAAAAATGGTTTATCGAGATCTCGAACCGGATCTGGAATGTACTCATCAACAGCGTTCATTAACTCCATCACTTTATCTTGAGCATCTGCATCACCCTCTAAGGCTTTGAGTGCACTAACACGAACTATTGGAGCGTTATCACCATCAAATTTATATTTAGTAAGAAGTTCTCTAACTTCCATCTCAACTAAATCTAAAAGTTCAGGGTCATCAACCATATCAACTTTGTTCAAAGCGACAATGATTCTTGGTACGTTCACTTGCTTAGCTAAAAGAATGTGTTCTCTAGTTTGAGGCATCGGACCATCGTTGGCGGCCACCACTAAGATTGCTCCATCCATTTGAGCTGCGCCAGTGATCATGTTTTTAATATAATCAGCATGTCCTGGAGCATCAATATGAGCGTAGTGACGCTTCTCAGTTTCATACTCAATGTGTGAAATATTAATAGTCACACCTCGAGCTGCTTCTTCAGGAGCATTATCGATATCTAAATATCCGAGTGGCTTATTAATATCACTTGGAACTTTTTTGGCCAAGGTTTGGGTAATGGCAGCGGTAAGAGTAGTTTTACCATGATCAACGTGACCAATGGTACCCACATTAACGTGGATCTTATCGCGCTTAAATTTCTTGCTGTCGTCTGACATATTTTCTCCTTTTGTCTTTAATGATAGCTAAATACTATTTTTTTACTTTTTACTATATTATTATGATTTAGTTCTCTGTTTAACGATTTCTTCAGTAATGTTTGCTGGCACTTCTTGATAGTGACTTGGCAATAATACACTAGAAGCACGACCCTGAGTCATACTCCTCAAAATTGTAACATAGCCCTGCATCTCTGCCAACGGGACTAAACCAGTAATAATCACCATCTGGCCACGGTTAGTAGTGCCTTGGATCTGACCTCGACGACTACTCAAATCTCCAATCACATCTCCCATAAAATTATCTGGAGCGGTAACTTCGACTTTCATGATTGGCTCTAGTAAAATCACATCAGCTTTACTTAAAGCATCTCGCAAGGCAAGTGAACCAGCCATTTTAAAAGCAACTTCACTTGAGTCAACATCATGGAAAGAACCATCATAAACTGTAACTGAAAAATCAACCATTGGATACTTGGCTAGATAACCGCGCTCCATCGATTCAATAATACCTTTATTAATTGGCTTAATAAACTCACGAGGGATAGTCCCACCAGTGACTTCATTAATAAATTCATATTCAGTACCACGATCTTGAGGCTCAATTTTAATTAAACAGTGACCATACTGACCTCGACCACCAGTTTGTTTAATATACTTACCTTCACCTTCAGCGTATTTCTTAATAGTTTCTTTATATGCTACTTGAGGCTTACCCACACTAGCATCAACATTAAATTCACGCTTCATGCGATCGACAATAATCTCTAAATGTAGCTCTCCCATACCACCAATAATGGTTTGACCTGTTTCGTGATCTACTTCAATACTAAAAGTTGGGTCTTCTTCAGATAATTTATTCAACGCCATTCCCATTCTCTCTTGATCTTGCTTAGTCTTAGGCTCAATAGCGAGCGAAATGACTGGATCAGAAAAAGTAATTCTTTCCAACTCAATGGGGTGATTTTCATCACACAAAGTATCACCAGTGGTAGTATTTTTAAGACCAATTAAGGCTACAATCTCACCTGCTTGTGCTCGAGCAATCTCTTCACGATCATTGGCATGCATAAGCAATAATCGACCAACACGCTCTTTTTTATTGGTTGAGGAGTTATAAATATAACTTCCTGACTCAATTTTTCCAGAATAAACTCTCACATAGGTCAAACGACCGACGTGAGGATCGGTTTGAATTTTAAAAGCCAATCCAGCAAAAGGTTCTTCTGGATTAAGTCTTCTATCTACCTCTTCTTCAGTTTTAGGATTAATTCCAGTGATATGATCAATATCCATTGGAGATGGTAAGTATTCTATGACTGCATCTAGTAAAGGTTGAACTCCAGTATTCTTAAGTGAGGACCCAGCCATAACTGGCACCAATTTGTAATCAATGACAGCCTTTCGTAAAGCTGCTTTAAGATCATTGACTGCGATTTCCTCTTCCATTAAAAACTTTTCCATTAAAACATCATCTGTCTCAGCGATTGCCTCTACCAGCTCAGCTCGTAATTTTTTGACTTCATTTTTGTATTCATCGGGAATATTTTTTATGTCTGGTTCGGTAGCGGTCGTCTTGTCTTCCCAAAAATAAGCTTTTTCATCTAGTAACTGAATTACTCCCTGGAAATTATCTTCTGCTCCCATTGGTATGTTTAAGATCGCTGGTTTAACACCAAACTTATTTCTAATGTCTTGAATAGTTTCAAAATAATCTGCACCTAATTTATCCATCTTATTTACAAAACAAACTCGAGGCACATTATATTTATCAGCTTGACGCCAAACAGTTTCTGACTGAGATTGGACTCCTTCAGAAGCATCTAAAACTGTCACTCCACCATCTAAGACTCGCAAAGAACGTTCAACTTCGGCAGTGAAATCAACGTGTCCTGGAGTGTCAATGATATTTAAACGATAATTTTCTTGAGGCAAATGTGAGTCAAAGTAAGGCTTCCAAAAAGTAGTGGTAGCAGCAGACACAATAGTAATGCCTCGCTCTTGCTCTTGAGGCATCCAGTCCATAGTAGCTTCACCCTCATGAACCTCACCAATTTTATAAGTACGACCAGTGTAAAATAATATTCTTTCGGTGGTGGTAGTTTTACCAGCATCAATATGAGCAATAATACCAATATTACGAATTCTATCTAAGGGGATTTTCTTACTTTGGTTTTTGGGCATATTTTTTTTACCATCTAAAGTGAGCAAAAGCCTTATTGGCATCAGCCATTTTGTGACTAGTGTTGCGACGATTAATAGTTCCACCTTGTTCATTCAAAACATCGAGCATTTCTGCGGCTAGTTTCTCTGCAAAAGAATGATAGTCTCGATTAGATCTCTTATTAGATTCATTTACCAACCATCTCAGAGCTAATGAATAAGCTCGACGAGATTTAACTGGCATTGGCACCTGATAGGATGCACCACCAACTCGGCGTGTTCTCACCTCAATCTGAGGTTGAATTTTTTGCAAAACTTCCTCATAAACTTCAAGAGGTTTTCTTTTAGTTTTCTCTTTAATGATTTTAAAAGCATTGTAAACTTGTTTTTGAGCAATAGTTTTTTTACCACTCTTCATGACTCGATTGATCAACTGCGAAACTTTCACAGAACCATACTTAAGATCTGGATTAATATCACGTGGGGGGAATCTCTTTGTTCTCATAATTAACTCTTTTTAACACCGTACTTACTGCGACTACTCTTACGATCAGCCACACCCTCACTATCATAAACACCACGAACAATGTGATACTTAACACCGGGTAGATCTTTAACCCTACCACCTCTAACCAGAACAATACTGTGCTCTGCAAGATTGTGTCCCTCACCTGGAATATAAGCAGTAACTTCTATCTTGTTAGACAATCTAACACGAGCTACTTTACGCAATGCAGAGTTTGGTTTTTTAGGAGTCATGGTTTTAACTACTGTACAAACTCCTCTTTTTTGAGGGTTATTGGTCTTTACCGGCTTATTCTTAAGCATGTTAAAGCTACGTCTAAACGCAGTCGACTTAATTCGCTTTGGTTTTTGCTTACGACCTTTTCTGACTAGTTGATTAATTGTTGGCATGAGATGGTGATTGTAACATAAACTAACTTACACTTCTATCTGGGCTCTCTCTGGTGTGGTTGGAATCAAGCGCCCGATAATAACATTCTCTTTTAGACCATCGAGATAATCAATTGCTCCTTTAGAAGAGGCATTTGTCAAAACACTCTTCGTATGTTGGAATGAAGCTGCTGACAACCAGGAGTGAGTATAAAGAGCACTTCGAGTAATACCGAGTATCATCACCTTGGCACTAGCTGGCTCTCCACCGGCTACCATGATGTCATCATTACCTTGAACCAATTGGCTTCTCTCAATCACCTCTCCAGTTAAGAACTCAGTGTCACCTGTTTTCTCAATCTTAACCTTATCGCCCATTTTTCTAGCAATAACTTCAAAGTGCTTATCATGAATAGTTATGCCTTGAGATTCATATACATACTGAACTCCGTCCACCACATATAGTTGAGTGTGAAGTAAGCCTCTGATCTGCATCAACTCACCCAAATTAACACTACCTGCTGTTAATCCTTCACCCGCAGCAATTAAATCTCCATCTTCTACTGTCAAAGCTGTATTTAAACTTACTTTGTATGAAACCTCTTCTTTTGGTGAAGAAGTCGTAGTGACAGTAATTACTATTTCCTTATCATCTTCACTAATCTTAACTTTTCCAGTTAGCTCAGAAATCAGTGCCTTACTCTTAGGATTCCGGGCTTCAAAAATTTCTTCAACTCTAGGTAATCCTTGAGTCACATCTAAGCCAACAATACCTCCAGAGTGCTTAACACGCATGGTTAGCTGTGTTCCTGGCTCTCCAATTGACTGAGCTGCAATTACTCCTACCGGCACACCTATTTCAACAATTTTACGAGTGGAAAAATCCCAACCGTAGCATTGAGCACACATACCATGATTAGACTCACAAGTTAAAGGAGATCTAACTTTAATAGCAATGGTTTTTTCATCAGCACCTAGCTTTTCAGCTAAATCTGGAGTAATTACTTCTCCAGTTTTAAGCACAGTTTTGGAACCAATCTTGATATCTTGAAGAGAAACTCGACCAAGAATACGGCCAGAAAAACTATCTGATCTAGTACCCTCTTTAGAAATCTCAATCCCTTCACTAGTACCACAATCATCTTGACGAATAATAACATCATGGGATACATCAACCAATCTTCTAGTTAAATAACCAGCATCAGCTGTTTTAAGAGCTGAATCAGTTAAGCCTTTTCTAGAACCACGAGCTGAAGTCACATACTCAAAAATCGACAATCCTTGTCTAAAGTTAGACTTAGTTGGCATCTCCACAATATTTCCCAAAGGATCTACCACCAAACCTCTCATAGCAGCTAATTGCTTGACTTGATCTCTAGAAGCACGAGTGCCACCAGAGTCAATAATTATCTTAACTGCGTTATCTTTATCATAAGAATCCCAAGTCTTGTCAGCTACTTCTTCAGTTGTATCCATCCAAATCTGATTGTTGAGTTTTTTGCGCTCTTCATTTGTGACCAAACCCTCTTGATAACTATCTTGAATTTTTTCTACTTTCCTATTGGCTTGATCAATAATCTGATCTTTCTCATCAATCATTTCACAATCAACTACTGAAACAGAAATCCCAGATAAGGTGGCTGCATCAAAACCAAGATCTTTAATGTTATCAATTAACTGAGTAACCTCATCTCTAGGTTGAGTTTCAATTGCTAAAGTTACTAACTCCTTAATCTTTTTAGCAGTCACGGCCTCATTAATGTAATCAACATTACTTCCTAAAAGCTGATTGAATTGAATTCTGCCGATTGTAGTTCTAACAATCTCTGTCTTTTCATTTAAGACTAAGCGAACTTTGATCGGCTGGTGAAGATCAATTAATCCTATTTGCTGAGCATGGAATGCTTCATCTACACTGGTAAATATTGATGAATAATCTGGAAAATCTTCATTCATAATCGTTTGA
>Ga0307992_1001694_pt1 | contig 12922 bp, 18 predicted proteins | sample EllFjometagen133_FD_203162 | JGI IMG/M metagenome (GOLD analysis project Ga0307992, IMG submission 203162) | Marine microbial communities from Ellis Fjord, Antarctic Ocean - #133 | ecosystem: Environmental > Aquatic > Marine > Unclassified | place: Southern Ocean | collected 2014-10-08
TGGGTAGATACAGCTGTTGTGGCCTTGGAAGAAGGTCCGGATTATAACATTAAACCAGATAGATTTTCCGTACCGGGATTAGCCGGAACAGTTTATTACTCCGATATTTATGGCCAATCTTTTGGGATCATGGAGGGGGGAGAGGTAGTTACCGTACCACAGGTTAGCGAAGAAGATTTGCAAAAAGCAAGAAAATCTTTAGAAGAAAAATTGTTTACTCTTTCCCAGCAGGCCTTGGAACAAAAAGTAGAATCTGACTTTATTTTTCTTCCTTCAGCTCTCTCTCAAGAGATTCAGCAAGACCAAGGGTCTTCTGTTAAAGTAGGCGAAGAAGTTTCTCAATTCGACTATACTTTATCCGTGACTTCGCGGGCGATAGTTTTTTCAAAATCCCAGGTTGATTCTTTGATAAAAAAGGCGATTCAAGATAAAATTGGAGCAGAGAAAATTATTGTTCCGGAAAGCCTGATGGTTACTTATCACCCTCTCGCTATTAATTTTGATCAACAGGCTATCGATTGTAATTTACAGGCAACGGCTAAAGTTTATTCTGTTTTTCAGGAAGAAGCTCTTAAAAAATTGGTGGCGGGTAAAATTTTGCCCGAAGCCCAAAGGTTAATCGAGGAACAATTTCCTCAATTCGAGGAATTCAAAGGACAAAATAATCCTTTTTGGAAACAGAGAATTCCTTCTGATCTTTCAAGAATTCAAGTGATATTTTATTTTAACCATTGACGAATCAAAGAATATCTGTTATTTTATCTTTAATGAAACTTGTTAGCTTTAACAAGCCTTGTTTTTCTTTTGAAAAAAAGTATCATTTTTTTCTTTTGAATAAATGAAAACAGACAAAGGAGAATGGCAAAGAAAAGGCGTCATTGTCGAAACTTTGCCGAGTGCAACTTTTCGGGTTCAGTTAGAAGGAGGGGCGGAAGCCATGGTTCATCTGTCGGGGAAAGTGAGAAAGCACCACATACGCATTCTCCCAGGTGATAAAGTTTTGGTTGAATTAAGCCCTTATGATGAAAGCCGGGGAAGAATTATTTATCGATTATGATAATTAGTAAATTCTCTTAACAGTAGTTATGAAAGTTAGGTCTTCTGTAAAAAAAATGTGTAAGGATTGTAAAATCGTCCGTCGAAAAGGACGAGTTTATGTAATTTGTCGAAATCCTAAACATAAACAAAGACAAGGATAATCAACAAAGACAAGAATGGTAAGCAAAGACAAGAATGATAAACAAAGACAAGGATAATAAACAAAGACAAGAATGGTAAGTAAAGACAAGAATGGTAAGTAAAGACAAGAATGATAAACAAAGACAAGGATAATAAACAAAGACAAGAATGGTAAGCAAAGACAAGAATGATAAACAAAGACAAGAATGGTAAGCAAAGACAAGAATGATAAACAAAGACAAGGATAATAAACAAAGACAAGAATGGTAAGCAAAGACAAGAATGATAAACAAAGACAAGAATGGTAAGCAAAGACAAGAATGATAAACAAAGACAAGGATAATAAACAAAGACAAGAATGGTAAGTAAAGACAAGAATGATAAACAAAGACAAGGATAATAAACAAAGACAAGGATAATAAACAAAGACAAGAATGATAAACAAAGACAAGGGTAATAAACAAAGACAAGGATAATTATGGCAAGAATTAGTGGGGTTCGTATCCCTGATGATAAAAATGTTGAAATAGGATTGACGGCGATTTTTGGGATTGGGCGGTCATTAAGCCGTGATATTTTAGAAAAAGCCAAAATTGATAATTCTAAAAAAATCAAAGAATTATCAGCTAAGGATTTGGAGAAGATTAAGAAAATTCTTGAAGAGGATTATAAAATTGAGGGAAGATTAAGGCAAGAAATTATTTCTAATATTAAACGCCTTAAGTTGATAAATTGCTGGCGGGGTTTGCGCCATCGGAAAAATCTTCCGGTTCGCGGACAGAGAACGAGAACGAATTCTCGAACCGTTAGAGGGAATACTCGTCGAACGGCTGGTTCCGGTCATCGAAAGGCGGCATCAGCAAAGTAAAGATTTGTATTATGGGAAAGAAAAAGATTGTTAAACAAACAACAGAAGAAGCCTTAAAAGAAGGGCAAGCTATAGAAAAAGCGATAGACAAGAACCGGTCTGTCAAAACAAACAAGACGCTCAAGAGGGCTGTTGTCTATATCAATTCTTCTTATAATAATACTCTTGTTGGTCTTTGTGATTCTCAAGGCAATGTCCTGGCTTCAAAAAGCGCTGGAGTTTTAGGGTTTAAGGGGAGTAAAAAAGCAACTTCTTATGCGGCTTCTAAAGTAGCGGATGCGATCGCGGAAATTATTCAACAATTAAAGATTGAAGACGTTGAGGTTATTATTAAAGGTCTAGGCAGTGGTCGGGAAGCAGCCGTGAGGTCATTGGGGGCTCGGGGGGTGGAAATTACAAGCATCAAAGATAAAACCCCTGTTCCTCATGGAGGATGTCGACCTCCTAAGCCAAGAAGAGTATGAGAATTCATAAATCCTCTTAACAGTAGTTAATGAGAAATAATAAATGTAAAATTTGTAGGCGATTCGGACAAAAACTTTTCTTGAAAGGAGAAAAGTGTTTTACCGCTAAATGTCCCATGACAAGAAAATCTTATCCGGCTGGCCGAAGCGGGCCCCAAAGACGGAAAAGAGTTTCTGAATACGGTCGCCAGTTAATGGAAAAACAAAAGCTCCGATTTTTTTATGGTCTTAAAGAAAAACAACTGAGCCGTTATGTTAAAAGAATTTCCGGTCATTCTTTTCAAGAAGACGCAACCCAGCTTTTGATTCAAATGTTAGAAAGCCGGTTGGATAATGTTATTTATCGGATGGGTTTTGCTGATTCACTAGGACAAGCCAGGCAGTTAGTTGTGCATGGCCACTTCTTGATCAATGGGAAAAAAGTTGATCGACCTTCTTACCGTCTTAAACCCAGCGAAATTATTACGGTAAAGCCTAAGAGCAAAACGATGATTCTCTTCCAGAAAGTTGAGGCGCAATCGAAAAAGAAAGAGGCTTCGGTCTGGTTGAGAATTGACCTTAAAAAACTAGAGGGGGAAATTTTACGCTGGCCCACTCTTGAAGAAGTAAATCCACCAGCGGATATTCCAACTATTTTTGAATTTTATTCTCGTTAAAAAGTATCTCAATAAAAATATTTCGATAAAAATATGATACCTTTACCTTCATCTCTCAAAATTACTCATCAAAAAGACAACCAGAGCACCTTCGAAATAGAGGGGCTATATCCTGGTTATGGCATTACTCTTGGCAATACCCTAAGAAGAATCTTGCTTTCTTCTTTGGAAGCCGTAGCGGTAACGAGCATCCAAATTGACGGAATACCTCATGAATTTTCTACCTTGCCCGGGGTCAAAGAAGATATGGTTCAAGTTATTCTTAATTTTAAAAAATTGAAATTCAAGACTAAAAGCGATGAATCTCAAGAGGGAAGTTTTGAGGTCAAAGGAGTTAAAGAAGTCAAGGGGCAGGATTTAATTCTTCCTTCTCAGGTAGAGATTGTTAATCCAAAGCAACCCTTAGTGACATTGACGAGTAAAACAGCCAAATTTGTGGGACGGTTCAAAATTGAAAAAGGTATTGGTTATCAATCAGTTGAGCAAAGAAGAAGAGGGAAGGCAATGGTTGGGGAAATTCCTATTGATAGTATTTTTACACCGGTTGAAAGGGTATCCTTTCGCGTAGAGCAAATGAGAGTTGAGGATCGAACGGATTTTAACCGCCTCCTATTAACAATTAGAACAGACGGTACTATTCCTCCGAAAGAAGCTTTTCTTCAGGCGCTAGATATTCTAGAAAAACATTTAAATATTATTGAAGATGGTCTTCCTCAGAAAAAGAAAGAAAAATCAGTTAAGAAAGAAAAATCAGTTAAGAAAGAAAAATCAGTTAAGAAAGAAAAATCAGTTAAGAAAGAAAAATCAGCCAAGAAAGTGAAAAAAGCAACTTCTTCTTCTCCGAAAAAGAGTGTTAAGAAAACTCAGCAATCAGCTTTAGATACGAAGAGTTTAAAAATAGAAGAATTGAATTTATCTCAGCGGGTCAAAACTATTCTGATTGACAATCATTTTAAAACAGTCGGAGGATTACTAGCAAAAGACAAAGAAAAACTTTCAGCGCTCAAAGGGATTAGCGAAAAAGGAGTAGCTGAAATAGAAAAAGTTTTAAAAAAGTTAAAGCTTCACCTTTAAGAAATTCAAGATATAAAATTATTAAATTATTAAATTATTTAATTATTAAATTATGAAATTATTACATTGCAAAATTATTAAATTATGAAGAAAGGCAGAAAAAACAGACATTTTTCCCATAAAGGACCAGAGAAGGCTCTTCTGGCTAATTTAGCGGCTTCGCTTTTTTTGAAAGAGAGAATTAAAACTACTTCCGCTCGGGCCAAGGAGGTTGCTCCTTTTGCCGAGAAATTAATTTCTAAAGCCAAAGAAGACAATTTAGCCTCAATAAGATTTTTAAGCCGTTTTCTTCCGCCTAAAGCCGTAGCCAAGCTAAGAGAGGAATCCAAACGTTACGAAAAGAGAGCCGGAGGTTATACGCGCATTATCCGTCTTGGCCCAAGATTATCTGACGGAGCTAAAATGGTTTTTATTGAATTAGTGAAATAAATGAAAAAAGAAATTCATCATATTGATGCTCAAGGACTAGTTGTTGGTCGTTTAGCGACTCAAATATCGGTTATTCTCCAAGGGAAGCATAAACCAGATTATCTTCCTTACCTCGATACGGGGGAAGAGGTGATTATAAAAAATGTTGCCCAGATGAAAATTACGGGGAAGAAAAGGATTCAGAAGAAGTTCTATCGCCATTCGGGTTATTTGGGGAATCTGAAGGAGATTACTTTAGGAAAATTAATGGAAAAAAATCCAAGTGAGGTTTTAAAAAAAGCTGTTTGGAATATGCTGCCTAAGAATCGTCTTCGTTCGGTTCGCATTAAAAAATTGAAATTTGAATAAAAAAATGCCGAAGACAAAAGAAATAAAATATCATCCTGCTATTGGACGGAGAAAGACCGCTCGAGCTCGAGTAAGACTTTATCCTGGTAAAGGGAAGATAACTATCAATGAAAAAGAGGGGAATCAATATTTCTCTTTATCATTATTTCAGTCAGTAGTCACTGCTTCTTTAGATTCTTTGAGTCTAAGAAAGAAATTTGATTTTACGGTTTTAGTTAAAGGCGGAGGAATGGAATCTCAAGCGGAAGCAGTCCGTCTGGGTATTAGCCGAGCTTTGATAAAATTTAATCCGGAATTAAGAGCTCAATTAAAAACGTCAGGTTATTTAAGCCGTGATCCTCGGGTTCGAGAAAGAAAAAAATATGGTTTGAAGCGAGCTCGGCGAGCGGCTCAATGGAAGAAGAGATAAAGTAGTTTGGGATTATTAAAAGCTCTCATTCCAAAAACAAATTTCAATATTTTGTTTATTGTTAAAAAAGAAAAGACCCGGGTCATGAGACGAGGGTCTTTGTTGTGTTAACGAGCTAGATATCATTTCAGATACCATCGGATCCAGATGGCTAACAAAAAGCCGATCAAGATGAAGAACAACCCTAATCCAAGAGTAATAGGGGGTAGTGGATTTGTTGTGAAAGCTACTACTGTCAGTAGTATCCCCATACCTCCTACTCCTCCGGGTAATATGCCCCACATCCTTTGCCGGTTTTCTTGCATTTTTTCCGCAATCGCCCCTATCTCTTTTGTTCTATCTTCGATTTCTTTTTCTCGATCTTCCATTATGAAACCTCCTTTTGGTTGAAAAATCCGCACTAGTCAAAGATGGCTAGGGCGATGAATACAATTACGCCGATGAGACCGGCTAATATCACCGTCAGCAACAAAACCGAAAATTGTTTCTTTGCCTTTTCGACTGCTGCGCTGGACTTCGCTGTCTTTTCTTCCAGGTCTTCCATGATAAAACCTCCCCTTATTGAACGAACGCCTACCTAAATTATAATTGAGATTGGTGATTTGTCAATGATTAAGTCTTGAAACTCAGGAAACTATGAATAAATCATATTTTATGTTAATCTAATTCTATTCTTATGCTAGAAGAAATTATTGATCAATTTTATCGAGAACAGAAACATTCTCGAAAACAAACTCGTTTTTATGTAACTGACGCTGGCAAGTGTCATCGTTTTATTTTTTTCAAGTTTAAGCAAGCTCCTCATCCAGATTTAGAACCGAGAATTCTCCGTCTTTTTGACCACGGCAATTATATTCACCGGCTGATTATCAATGCTTTGGAGAAACAAGGAGTTCTTGAAGGGGAAGAGGTAAATATTCCTTCTCAAGAGTTGATTTCTGGCCGGGCTGATGCTTTATTAAAAATTAAGGGAGAGCGTTATATCGTGGATGTTAAAAGTATTAATCGAAATGGCTTTAGTGCCTTGAAAAAACCTAAAGAAGACCATATTCATCAAATTCAGCTCTATCTTCATTTTTTTGAAATTGCTAAAGGAATTTTACTTTATGTCAATAAAGACACTCAAGCCTTAAAAGAATTCCAGGTTGATTATGACCAGAAACTTTGTCAATCTTTACTGGATGACTTATTGATTCTTCGTAAAGAGATTGAAGAAAATTTAGTGCCCGCTCGCTTACTAAAGTGGCCCAGCAATATTCAATGCCGTTATTGCCCTTATAAAGATGTTTGTTCGATGATTGAGTCAGAACCCGTTTATTGGAATGATTTTAAAGAAAGGGTCAAGGCTTATGAAAAAGATATACATCAAAAGAATGGGTCGAGATTTTTTTTCCCAGCTAAGCCGAAAAGTAGCTAAAGACCTATTGGGAAAATTTTTAGTGAACTCCTGAACGAGAGGGGAGAATCGTTGAAACGGAAGCCTATTTGGGCGTTAAAGATAGCCCTGACCTTTCAAGGAAAGAATAACTTGCGAAAAGAGACTTTTTAGGTTATGCTCAAAAAGACATGGACAAAGAAGTTTTTGTTATTCAAGGCGGTTGTGCTTTAGAGGGGGAAATTGAAGTCCGGGGAGCAAAAAATGCTGCTGGCCCGGTTTTAATTGCTTCTTTATTAACAGATGAGCCCTGTATTATCGGTAATCTTCCCTTGATTAGCGATGTTCTTAAGATTATCGAAGTTTTAAAAAGTTTGGGCACGAAAGTTGAGTGGCTGGGAGAAAGGAAGGTTAAATTGCAGACTTCCCATTTAACTCCGGAGAAGATGGATTTCGAAAAAGCCCGCCAGACAAGAATATCTGTTCTTTTTATTGGAGCTTTATTGGCAAGATTAAAATCTTTTAAAATGGTCCGACCGGGGGGAGACCGAATTGGTCTTCGGCCTATTTCCACCCATCTCAAAGCTTTGGAAGAATTAGGCGTAAAAGTAAGCTCTGAGAATGGCTTTTATTATTTTGAAAAAGGAGCACCGAAAACAAATGATATTGTTCTTTCCGAATTTAGTGTGACCGCTACCGAAAACTTACTTTTAGCTTCTGTTTTATCTTCGGGAGAAACATTGATTCAAGGAGTAGCCCTGGAGCCTCAGGTTCAGGATTTAGTTAATTTGCTGAACAAGATGGGAGCCCAGATTGAATCAATCGGCACTCATGGTTTTCGGGTTCAAGGAGTAAAACATCTTAAGGGGGTGACGCATGATATTATTCCCGATCCTCTGGAAGCTGGAACTTTTATTGCGGCCGGAGCCTTAACACCGGGAAAAGTTATTGTGAAAAAGATGATTCCGGCTCATTTAACTCTTTTTCTGGCTAAACTGAAGGATATCGGCGTTAATCTTGAAGTGCAGGACAACCAAGTAGTGGTTGATTATTCTCCGAAAATCCGAAAAAGCAAGGTACAAGCTTTACCTTATCCAGGGTTTCCGACAGACTTGTTGCCAATTATTGTCCCTTTATTAACTCGAGCGGAAGGAAAAAGTTTAATTCATGACCCTTTGTACGAAAATCGATTGCGTTATATTGACGAGTTAAGAAAGATGGGAGCCGATATTGAAATTGTTGATCCTCATCGAGCTTTTAGTTTTGGTCCTTCTTTCTTGAAGGGGGCCAGAATTGAGTCAAGTGATATCAGAGCGGGGGCTTCTTTAATTCTCGCCGGTCTTATGGCTTCGGGGACAACTATTGTTGAGAATATTGGACAAATTGACCGCGGTTACGAAAAGATTGAAGAAAGGCTGAGAAAATTAGGGGCCGATATTCAAAGGACAAAATTATAACCATGTTAATCAAAAAAATTGCTATTGATTTAGGAACGGCTAATTCTTTAATTTGGGTTCCCAAGAAAAAGCTTGTCCTCAATGAACCATCGGTGGTGGCTGTTTCTCCTCGGGATAAAACGGTATTAGCGGTGGGAATGAAAGCCCGGCAAATGATTGGACGAACCCCTGATACCATTAAAGTTTATCGTCCCTTAAAGGAAGGAGTTATTGCTGATTATCGAGTGACTCAAGCTATGTTGCGGTATTTTCTTAAAGCGACTTTAGGAAAATGGAATATTTTCAAACCAGAACTTGTTATCTCAGTACCGGCGGATATTACTTCGGCCGAAAGGAGAGCGGTTGTTAAAGCGGGATTGAGTATTGGAGCAAAAAAAGTTTATTTGGCTAAAGAGCCCATCTTGGCCGCGATGGGGGCTGGTATTCCCATTGAATCTTGTTCGGGGCACATGATTGTTGACATTGGCGGTGGCACTTCAGAAGTGGCGGTTATTTCCCTAGGGGGGATGGTCGCTTCAAATTCAGCTAGAGTGGGGGGCGACAAGATGGATGAGGCGATTATTCATTATATCAAGCAAAAACACAATTTAGCCCTAGGACTGCAAAGTGTGGAAAGTGCCAAAAAAAAGATTGGAACAGCTTTGCCTCTGAAGGAAGAAAAATATCTAGACGTGAGGGGTCGGGATTTAATATCTGGTCTTCCGCGAAATATTAAAATTTCTTCTAACGAAATTCAAGAAGCGATTGAAAGCGTCTTGACGGAAATCATTCAGTCGATTAAAGAAGTTTTGAGGCAAACCCCAGCTGAATTGTCAGCCGATATTATGAATAAGGGGATTGTTTTAAGCGGGGGCGGCGCTTTATTAAAAAACTTGGATCAATTAATAACAAAAGAAGTAAAAGTTCCTTGTTTTGTAGCGGATGAATCTTTGCTTTCTGTTATTAAGGGTGGGGGAATTGTTTTAGAAAGTTTAGATTTTTATCGTAAGAGTTTAGAAAGCAGTTCTTAATATGATAAAATAAATGGAAGCTAATCAGGAAATTAAGAATTTTTTAGCAAAAACTATTCAAAAAAACCGAGTAGCTCATGCTTATCTTTTTTTAGGAGAAGCCGGGGCGGGCAAAAAAGATGTTGCTTTTTGGTACGAAAAAAAACTTAATGCGAAAGCGGGAAGAATTCATCTCGATCGATTATTGATTGAACCTCAAGAGGGAAAAGGGCAAATTGTCCTTGAACAAATTCAGGAAATAAGAAATTGGTTGAAATTCAGTTCTCATCAGGCCCATCGAGTGGTGGTTATTAATCCAGCCGAAGCAATGAATTCTATAGCCCAAAACTCCCTTTTAAAAACCCTGGAGGAGCCAACACCTCGATCGGTCCTTATTCTTATTGCTAATCGGATTCAGGGTTTAACCGAAACAATTCTTTCCCGTTGCCAGATTTTACGATTTAGCAGAACCAGCCAGAAGGAAATTAGAAGTTGGCTGAAAGCTGAAGGGTTATCGAATCAGAAGATCGAAGAGATAGTTTTTTTAAGCCAAGGGAGAGTAAAAGAAGTTAAGTTTTGGTTGGAGCATCCCGAACAGCTTTCAGAGGAATTTACCTTTCTGAAGAATGTTGGAAATTTGATAAATAGGGATTTAGTTGGGAGGATTGGCTGGACCGAGAAGATGAAGAAAGGAGTAGATCTTAACAGAATTCTCAATATGGCTTTGAATCTACAGCATTATTTCTTATTGAACAAGGATAGAGCTGGTCATCAAGATTTATTTTCGAGACTGGCTTCTGATAATTCATGGTCGGAACTAGTCAAGCACCTTAAATTAATTCAGGAAACAAAAACTCTTTTGGAGACGACGAACGTCAATAAAAAATTAGCTCTTAATCAATTATTAATTAATCTTTAATTTATGTTGCCATTTGCTCCTAAACAAATTGAACCGGAATTAGACAAAGTTATCGACTTTCTTAAAAAAGCCCTGAACCAAATTAGGACTTCCCGAGCCACTCCCGCTTTAGTGGAAAATCTCAAAGTTAATCTTGACGGAACAGAAACTCTTTTAAAACAGTTAGCGTCAATTTCCTGTCCCCAGTCTAATCAGATTGTTATTCAGCCTTGGGCGGAAGATTACTTGATTTCCATTGAAAAAGCTATTTCGGAAAATGACCTTGGGTTCAATCCGATTGTTGATCAAAAAATCATTAGGATTACTTTACCGTCTCTTTCTGAGGAAAGAAGAGAAGATTTGCTTCGGATAGTGCGGGGGAAAATAGAAGAAGCGCGTCAAACTATTCGCCATTGGTGGGACGAAGGTTGGAAAAAAATTCAAGAGGAATATAGTAACAAGGAAATTTCCGAAGACGAAAAGTTTAAGCTTAAAGACAAATTACATAAATTGATCGAAGATTACTATCAGAAGATAGAGGAAGTTAAAGAAATAAAAAGTAAAGAAATAACGGAAAAATAATTTTTATGTTTGGATTAACAGCTCTTATTATTGCCGGTGCTAGTATTATTGGTTTGATGGTTATTCATGAATTAGGTCATTTCACCATGGCCTTGATTTTCAAAATGCCCATTGAAGAATTTGGACTAGGACTACCGCCTCGTTTAATAGCCCACAAAATTAAATCAGTAGTTGTTTCTTTAAATCTTTTACCTTTTGGCGCTTTTGTCCGGATTAAGGGCGAAGAAGATGGAGAAAAAAAAGAAGGATTTAATACATTTCCCGCTTGGCAAAGGGCCTTAGTCTTGGTGGCTGGAGTCGTGGGTAATTGGCTAACGGCTGTTGTTTTATTCGCTATAGTTGCTGGAAGCTGGGGATTGCCTTATGCTGTTGCCGATGATGCCGTTGCTCCTCAAGCCCAGTTGCAGGTTATTACAGTTGCGCCCGATTCTCCAGCCGAAGAAGCGGGATTGAAAAGCGGGGATTGGATTGTCTCGGTTGGGGTGAACGAGGAAATGACAGCCGTTCATCACCTGAGTGAATTTACGGCATTTATTGATCTTCATCAGGGCAAAGCCATTGAACTGCAATTAAATAAACCAGAAGGTCTGGTTCTCGTTTCTTTAATTCCAAGAGAATCTCCACCAGCCGGAGAGGGGGCTATTGGTATTAGTTTTGCTAGGGTAGATATTCAACATTATGCCTGGTGGCAAGCCCCCAAAGTAGGCTTGATAGCGGCCGTTAATCAGACTATCGCTATCCCTTTATCTCTAGGTTCGGTGTTTTCAAAATGGATTCATCATCAACCAACTCCGGGCGCTAGCTTAGTGGGTCCGATTGGTATCGGGCAGATGATTATGCAAACATCACAGCTTGGCTGGAGGTATCTTCTACAATTTGTGGCTATTATTGCTATTTACTTCAGCCTCTTTAATATTCTTCCCTTACCGGCTTTAGACGGAGGGAGATTGATATTTTTAGCGGTGGAAGGAGTAAGAAGAAAAACTGTCAGCCCTAAGATTAAAGAATGGCTTAATGGCACTTTTTTAATTCTTTTTATGATTCTCCTTGCTTTAGTAACTATTAAAGACATTATCCATTTATTTTAAGCATGAAAAGAACCGAATTATTTTGTCATTCTAATAAACAGGACGTGAGTCGGGCGGAAACGGTTTCTCACCAGCTGCTTCTCCGGGCAGATTTTATAGATCAATTAGCCTCGGGGATTTATAGTTTTCTTCCCTTAGGCTGGAAAGTTTATCAGAAAATTGCCGGAATTATTAGAGAAGAATTGAATCAGCTTGGCGGTCAAGAGTTATTGATGCCTTCTTTACAACCGAAAGCTCTCTGGCAAGAAAGTGGGAGATGGGGAAAAATGGATCCGCCCTTATTTACGCTGGAAGACTGCCATCATCATTCATTATGCCTGGCTTCTACTCACGAAGAGGCTATTACGGATTTGGTGCGTTCTCGTATTGCTTCTTACAAAGACCTGCCCTTAGCCCTTTATCAAATTCAGACTAAATTCAGAAACGAAACAAGAGCAACGGGGGGGTTGTTGAGAACCAAAGAATTTCAGATGATGGATCTTTACAGCTTTCATCAAGATGAATCCAATTTGGTTTCTTTCTATGGAAAAGTTCAAAAAGCCTACGAAAATATTTTTCAGAGGATGAATTTAAAAATGTTTTGGGTTTCTGCTTCCAGCGGAACTATTGGCGGTCGTATTTCTCACGAAGCGGTGGTTCTCGCTGAGAGTGGAGAAGATAAAGTTTTTGTCTGTCCTCAATGCGGTAATCTGATTTCCGAAGAAGCTGGCCAGAAAGTATGTCCGCAGTGCCATCAGAAAATGGAGACGCGAGAAGCTATTGAAGTTGGTCATGTATTTCAATTAGGGACGAAGTATAGTCAAGCTATGAATGCTCATTTCGCCGATAAAAAAGGTCAATCTCATTTTATAGAAATGGGTTGTTACGGATTAGGCCTAAGCCGAATAATGGCGACAGTAGTCGAGGCGCATCATGATGCTCAAGGAATGATTTGGCCTTCTTCAGTAGCTCCTTTTCTGATTTATCTAATGGGGGTTGAGAAAGATGCTGAAGTTGAGAAAATAATCGCTTCTGTTTATAATAGATTACAGAAAAAAGGATGGGATGTTTTATGGGATGACCGAATAGAAAAAAGTGCTGGAGAGAAATTCGCCGAAGCTGATTTA